>ERZ779943.13-NODE-13-length-98302-cov-3.32458_pt1 | contig 98302 bp, 105 predicted proteins | sample MGYA00511027_ERZ779943 | MGnify/ENA primary metagenome ERZ779943 (study PRJEB29588, sample SAMEA2144588) | human gut metagenome | biome: human gut; feature: human-associated habitat; material: faeces | place: Denmark | collected 2008/2010 ...
TTTTCTATTGAAGAAGATAGTATCCTTCTATTAAAAGCTTTATATCCATCAGCATTTCTCCAAGAAGAAGTAACAGCGTCCCAGTAAGCAGGCATTTTGCTACCTACAACATATTTACAGGAGCCTGCCTCTCTTGTCAACATATCTGTAGGTAACTCTCCTACAGTTCTTACAACCTTAAACATTCTATCCTTAGGAAATACTACAGTAGGAGGAATTTCACTAAGGTTCATCCTTGTTACAGTAGGCTTAAGAAGTTCAGAGTAGGAACCTCCACTTATAGGAGTACCTTGAGTTGATTCACCTGCTTTAAAGGTCACTGGAAACATTTGAACTTTATAGTACACAAGGGTAGAATCTATAGCACTATCAGCACTCCCATCTAAAGTATTTCCTTTAGTCAAATATATATCATATTGCTTATCTACAGAGTTAAATACTATATTAGATAGTACAGGTAAATTGGCATATATAGCTGAGGAAGGTGTAGAGCTTTTTGAATAAAATACTTCAAAATCTGAAACATACGTATTATCAGAATTTCCTAAATGCAAAACAGCTTTTAACTGTGACTTCCTTGAAGAAGATTTTGTAAATATTGATAATCCTATTGTAGCCTGTTCATCTCCTTTTTTGGGGATAGAAATCTTCCATACTCTTGTACTGCCAAGATTTGGCATAAATACTATACCCCCTTCCTCATTTTGAGGAGAAGTACAATTTATTAACTCATTATCATTTAAAAAAGCCCTGTTTACAACATCTTGATTTAGTTCTCCAAATTGACAATTTTCATATCTCAAATGAGCACTTGCTGTAAAATAATCTACTGAATTACCCACATTAGTAAGATAAGGGATTGTACAATTTGTGAATTTCAACCAATAAGTTTGATTTATCCTTAAAGGGGCTGTAAATACACAATCACTTATTGAAACTGCATAATCAGTAGCTGTTTCTAAAGTAGCACTTGCAGAACTTACATCAAATTCATTATTAATGAATTTACAATTAGACATTACAACATTCTTGCAAACTACCTCTGGATTAATTTTAAGATAATCACTTTCAAAATCTATAGCAGCTTTAGGAGCAGTTCCTTTTATTTCCTCTATACCATTTCCTTCAAATTCACAATTTATAATAGACCAATTATATGCAGTGCCAGATATGCCATTTCTTCTTGCATATTTAATTTTAACATTGTCTATAGTTACATTTTTGTTATAACTACCAACTTCTGTTGCAGAGTATATTTTAGTACTAAAACTTAAACAATCCCCAAACGCGTCAGATAATGTAATATCTCTAATTACTATATTATCACATTCCTCAAACCTGAATATGAGACCAAATTCACCATAATATAATTCTCCAGCAAACAGGTCTGTATATAAGTGGTTATGTGCATCTCCATAGACAGCTCCTGTTCCTTCAATAACTATATTATCTTTCCCTGAAACCCAAAATACAGTATAAGCCCCTTGATTGGTTGGAAGCATTCTTAGCTCATTATTAATAATGAGTTTTGTGTTAGATTTAAGATAGAATATCCTAAGGAAGGAATACGCCTCAGTATATAATAAACTATAGTTAGGTCTGACATCATCTCCTAAGTTAGCTCTACCTTTATAAGGTAATTCAAAATAATAAGTTCTATCAGCTTCAAAATGAATAGTATTATTTATATTATCATCAGATAAAGATAATATATTAGTAATTAGTTGATTATTAACTTTATTAGGAGTAGCATCAAATGCAAACCATGAGTCATATATCTCTGGAATATTCCATGTTCCAGTAATGATTACATTTTCTCCAAATATTACCTTACTATTATCTACTGATAATACATTAGCTCCTGCACCATTAAGAGTACCATTTGATATAGTACCACCTTCAAAAAGCAATATACTGTTGTCAGGAACAGTAATAGTCTGAAAGTTTAAACTGTAATCATACTGTACAATATAGATAGTATTTTCTTTAACCAGCATTTGCTGAGTAAGCAAATTAGTATTATAGAATATACCTGTATTTGGATTCTGAACCCTTTGTATATTCTTTCTAAGATACACTCTACCTAAACCTGAATAGTCAGTAGTATTATAGTTCTTATCTGCAAATGTTAAGGAAGTTTGATTCAAGTTATCTACAGTAGCTGTTATATCTTCACTATCTATAATAGATATACCTTGTATTCTCTCAATTAAATCAACCCATAAAGTTGCATTATTCCATTGATTCACTCTTTCTCCTTGAAACTGAAATAGTTTCCATTCTCCATCTTCATCAAGAAAGGTAATAACTTGACCAATCTTTCTACTCTTATAAGGTATTAGTTGAATAGCTTGAGTAAGGCTAATCCTTGATTCACCATACTTATCTGTAACATTAAGAAAGTCTGATACTCCTAATAGAAAGATTTGTTCTATCAAATCCTTCAAGAGTACATTAACATTCTTGCCATCTTGTACAAATGCTACTGTCTCATTACCTTTAAGAGGTAGAGAAGCTCCAGCAAACTCAGTATCTTTAACACTGTTTGCTAATAGCCACTTCTCTATTTTTCTATAATCTTCTTGTGTAAAAAACATAGTATATTAGTTTGCATCTTCAACCATTATATCTGCCACCTTTAATGCAGACAGAATTGCATTCACCTTAATAACTACTGTTGCTAACCCAGCTCCAGTAGCTAAATTATCCACATTAGTAGCCTTCTTTACACCGCCTATTGTACTTATAGTTGCAGCAGGAAGAGTGTAAGCTGGAGGTGTAGTAGGTTTATCTGATAAGTCATTATAACTTCCACTTGTAGCTACTGTAGCAAAGTTTGGTTTATTAGTTATACCATCCCAATCTACTGAGCCTTCAATAGCTGCTTGAATGTCAGCCCAACCACTAGGTCCAAAGTACTTTAATGAGCCTTTGAATAACCACATATCATTCTTTGATGCTGGGGCAAATTCTGACTCAATTATACTATTAATTCTTTTCATATTACTTAGTATTATTTGGTTTCTTATTTATTTGTTTCTCTTTCAGCCTGCTCTCTACTTTTAGCTTCTTGTTATCAAAAGCCATCTTCTCATCAAACTGTCTTATCTTCTCAGCAAGATTAGCTTTAGCTTCCTCACTGAACTCAACATCTTCACTAGTCTCCTCATTAGCATATTTACCCATTTGAGCTATTAGAATTGCAGTTTCATTATCTCTAACATTCATAGTATCTTTCAATTGCATTTCAGCTTGTTTCTGTTGCATCTGAGCTTGAGCTATGTTCTGTTGAGCCTGTAACTGTTCTTGTTGAGCTTGTTGTTGTCTTTCTCTAATTTGCTGTTCATCTCTCTCTATCAATCTCTGCTTTTCAGCTAAGCTACTTGAAGTGTAGAGCTTAGTGATAGTGGAGAAGGATAAAGTCTGTGTCTGTAAGGCAGCTTGAGCTAAAGTATCAAGCTTAGCATTTAACTCTTGAGTTCCATTACTATTATCTACTACCAAACCATAGTCTGCTTCTGCAAACTCATCACCATCAATCTCCATTATTCTAGTTGATGTATCTGATAGTATGTATTGGAACTTGGTTGACCTGCCTTTAAGAGCTATCTTAGCTGTTTCAAGGAGACACTCAAGAGTTCTCTTCTTGACATCATCATGTTGAATGAATAACCATTCAGTAATATGTGATGACTGTAGATTACCTCTTTCAACTCCACCTACTGTTTCTCTATTGCTAATCTGACCTTCTCTTTGCTTAGTAATACCTGCAACTTCTGCCATTTCCATCTTGATAAACTCAAGAAGATTGACTAATTGCTGAATGTAATTACCTTGGTCTAAGTTAATACCACCTGTTGAAGCATTGTTCATAGCCCCTGCTAGCTTACCAGCAGCAGCACCATAGTTACCTTCTTTAAAAGAGTCTTCTACAAGTATGTGGTTTACTTTAGCATAATACATCCATTTATCTACTTCCCAACCTTTAGGAACCTTAGCTAAATCCATCCTCACTAAAGCACCCCAGTTATTAGCTATAGCCTTGTTCAATCTATCATGAATTGCATCATACAGATAGTTATAAGGTTTCATCATATCTACTAAACTGAAAGGTCTTCCTTGATTTAAGTTATAGATTGAACCTACAATACCAAAGTGGCATCTTGATGGATTAGAGAGTCTGTTATATTGAACTAATCTTGGTCTCATATTAACAAATATCTCATTACCAATCATAGTTCCCTCCCATGCTTCATTAATCCACATTGAGTATTCCTCTTCACCTCTGGCCTTGTTAATCACATAATCTTCTGGATAGAAGTTAAACTCTTCTTCACCTGTTTGTGGATTATATGACTTAACTTTCTTAATCTTTCTCTTACTCTTCCAATATACTCTAAGCACTCTTAAGTTACCAGCCAAGTCATAAGGAAGTAAGGAAGTACCTACACTTTCAGGGAACAAGTTAGCAGGGTCAAAGTAGAAACCATCTGATGCAGTGACTTCATCACCAATCATATTAGCATTAACAAAGCCATATCTCTCATCAATATTATCCATGCTATCTACTGTATTCTGACCTATATGGTCTGGTAGAGTTTCAATATACTTAATGTCCTTAGCTGTAAGGACATCATAATAAGTATCAATAACTCTCCCTGGACTCCAGTAATCTTCAAGAATAATAATATCAGCATCTTCTATTCTATTGCTATAACCAGATTTGAAGATTCTTACTTTAAGAGGGTTTAATCTCTCAAGTACAGGCTCACCTCCTACTATATCACATTGATATATCTCTTCACCTACTGCCATAGCATCCATAAAACCACCGTATGCTCCTCCTGCCATAGCATCCATAAACCCTTCATTAAACATAAGAGGAATATCATATTCCTTGATATAATGATTAAGAAGTGCATTAGCTCTTATCTCCTTAAGGTCTTGCCATTCATAGGTATAGTAGTCATTAATCTTCTCAAGCTTTTCATTGAATTCATCTTCACTTTGTGAAGTATCACTTACCTCTTCTTGAAGTCTCTGTAATAACTCATTCTTCTTATTGTTCTCTATTTCTGAGATAGCTAAAGGATTAGTTACAACTACTCTAAAGTCAAACACTCTCTTACTTTCTTCACCTCTAAGAAGGTTTAGTTTACTATTCATTATAGGATAGTGCTGTATTCTATCTGGTATAAATCCTGCCTTTAAGTCATCAGGATTAAGCACCAATTGCATATCCTCCATGTTAATTCTACCTCTTAACAGATTATAGTTAATCTGTTTGTGAATAACAGACTTTCTGACAAGACTATAGTTAAAGAATGTCTTATTGTTACCCCATAGTACACAATCCTTTCTCCATTTCTTAGTCTTTTGACTGAATGGAAGCATCTGTCTAGGGAAGTTAGCAAATTCTATATTCATACTCTTCTAGTCTTATTATTAAACACTTGCAAAAGTAAGTAAAATAATCCACCTATGCAATAGTATAAGCGGATTATTTAGACTTACTCACATTCTTTACTAAATTTACTGTCTCCTTACAGCCCATTGAGAGCCTTTGTATATCCTATTATCATAGTTGTCTGAAAAGAACTTATCATTACCAAGATAGGTCTTATCATTAGCCTCAACTCTCTCTTGGCTAAAGTCTCCTTGATATTGTATAACCATGAATTCTCTGTATAACATTAGGGCAGTCATAGCTGAAACTCTATCATAGTTACCTAAAGATTCCCATTGAATAGACTCTTGAATAAGTGCTCTACTCTTCATGGTATATAGTCTTGGAACCATCATTTCAGTCTGTTCACCATCTACTATTTGTATAGTAGGAATAGGTGTAAGTAACCAGTTTCTATATAACAACCTACCATAACTATTGATAAACTTATTAGCTGTGTAACCCTTACTGTTATTACCAACTCCAGGCACCTTTGTTATCTCTTTATCCTTCAAGTACTCCAATCTGTCACTAAGTAAATACAAAGAGTTCATTCTATTGAAGTATGCAAACAAACCTTTCTTGTTGTTTTCATAGTTATCTCTTGCATTATAGAACATTAGAAGTAACCTCAATTGCTCATAATAATCATCAGCAAATGTAGGTCTACCAGTGTATTCAGCTACTATTTCATCAGTCCATAGGTCTAATATGAAAGTAGATTGAAGTGATAGAGATTCTTTAGCATCATCATCATCTACAGGGTCAGTACCTGCAATATACCTATTATAAGGAACATTGCCACTACTGTCTTTCTTAGGTAGCTGGAATATCTCTATACCTCCTTCAAGCTTATTATCCTTATGTGGGAATTCTCTAATAACATTCACATCTGATGGTACAAAGTCTGGCTTACCATTCTTAATTACCATTCTACCTGTATAAACATCATCATAGATATTAGGATTAGCATCAAGCTCATTCTTCCTGTCACTTAACTGTGCAGCAGGGAATAGAGAAGATTCCTTTCTCATAATAGCTTCTTGAATAGTCAAAGGTCTCTCAGCTACTACCTGAGTTAGTCTGGCAGGGTCAGTAGAGTTATACTTAACTGTGTATCTCTTCATCAGAATATCAAGTATAGTAGCTACTACATCTGATACTCCATTTTCATTATAGAAACCACCTCTATTTAAGTAAGCTCCAAAGAAGAATACAGTCTCACCTTTGCCATTAGCATTCTTGTCATAGATATTAGGCAGTGCATAGATGTTGTAACCTCTTGGATTATAAAGCATCTGTAAAATACCATAGAAGTTAGAACCTTCTGAACCTCCAGTACCAATACCTATTTGCTGACCCCATGTCTCTTTACCTTCTCTAACAGAAGGTTCATTAGTAGTCCAAGCCACTTGAAACTTAGGGAACTTACCTATCTCTTCATATATAATTCTAGCTGCTCTACTACCTCTAGCCTTCTCTGGGTTATCATTAGTTGTTACTCCAAATACACTATTTCTAGTTCCTTTCTTAAGCCCAGTTTCAGCATCAAGATAACCCATTTCCCAAGTCATCTTATCAAGTGAAGAGTATAGTCTTCTAGCTGGCCACTGCATTAACTCTGCATTCAAGTCAGCACATGCTTCAAACTTCTTTAGAGTACCATCCTTATCACTAAGAGTACCTTTCTCAGCAGCCAATATGAAAGCGTTTACCTTCTTATTATAGTTCTCATTCTCCCCAACTATGAAATCTTTACCTAACATAGAAGCACAAGAGAATGACTTTGAAGCACCTCTAGTAGCTATCTGAATAGCATCTTTGCCGCCATCCCAATCATATAATCCACCATATCTTGCTTGATGTACATAATGGAACCACAGATATGCACCCTCCCATGCTTTAGGAGTAGATGTTACTCTGTTTACAGCTTTCTTCTGACCTTCAATCTTCTCAGTAAGTTCAATAGGCATGTAATTCAAATAGAAATACATATCACCTGTAATCCATTCACCATCAGAAGGTCTAACCATACCATACCAACACCTTTGAGTTTCTCTTCTCAACCACTTCATATAGTCTGAATTAGGATTACCATTAGGTCTAAGGTCAGTATATTTACCAGTCTTTTTCTTATGTAAAGCTGTCTCTCTAAAGTAGTCCATATCCTCAAGGATATGGGGGTTAAGTAAATCTACAATTATTTTACCATCAGCATCCTTAGGCATATCTTTAGCTCTTTTCCTCTTAGGAGATATTAGTCTTTTAATAAACTCCACATTATTCACATAATCAAAGAATTGCTCTTGAACTTCTTTAGGGTATCTTTCAAGTAACTCATCAGTGATTGGTGTTTGGAATTCATTAGTTTCCAATAGTATCTTCATTGTATTCTCCCTTTACTATTTTATCAAATATGTCAGTGTTTACTATCCCAAACAGTGTTTTAACTACTTGTCTTTCAAGGTCTAAAAGTACTTCTTCTTCTTGAGAAGATACTAATCTACCTTGATAACTATGAGTAGTTAATATATAGTTTGTTGGTCCATTGACTACAAATATCTCTACTATTGCAACCTTATAAGCTTTAAAATGCTCAGAAGGTTCTATGTGTCTTTTCAGTACTAGAAAGGATTTAGCTTCTAGGAGCTTAGATTTTCTAATATCCTCTATATACTGATTTAGTGATTCTACTACATCTTCTATTCTCATAATCCATCCTCCAATATAGTCTTTTCTTTCTGACCTCTCATCTTGTTACTTTCTACTATCTCTTGAGCTACTATTCTTTCAGCTTTCATTAAGTCCTCAGCTAATGAGGGAACTAACTTAATAGAGGAAGTTACAGTGTTAAGGGGGTATTTAGGCTTATTCTTATCATCCTCAGCAGTAAGGTCTATATCTCTTAAATATTTCCTTAACTTATCAACTGCTACTCTAGTGTCTTCTAATAGAAGAGATGATGTAGTAATTACTGAGTCTCCATAAGACTTCATCGCTTCTTGTACTATCTTATCAGGTTTCCAATTCTTAGGTAAACCTTCCTCAAGTACTATCTTCTCTGACCTATCAGCTAAGTCAGTCAAGTAAGAATAAGTACTTCTAGGGTCAACCATAAAGTAGATATAGCCTAACTCAGCTAGTGCTCTTTCCTTGCTTTGGGTCTTATCTCTATTCCATAAAGTTCTAATACTCTTTATAACAAGAGCCTCTGGCTCTATAGTAAGAGTATAGCCTTCAAATTTCATTAATCTCATAGGTATATAAATTAAAAAAGCCCAGCCTATTCATTAGGCTAGGCTTGTTATTAGTTTAATTCAAGTCTGGGTTTACCCTTAAGGTGTTCCTCAGTAACAATTGTAGGATTTGGGTCAAAGTCTTCAACTTCTTCATATTCCTCAACTACATAATCAACATCTCTGTCTTGTAATTTCAAGTAAGGTTTACCATCAAGTTCAATGACATCAAATTGATACCTCATCTCTGATGAGTATTCCTCCATGCCAGTCTTTAATGAGTCTGGCTGATTAGGCTTCCTAACTTGGACAGGCTTCATAAATCTTGTAGGGTCAATATGTACTAAATCACCTACTTGAATACCATTCACATGTGGCCCTACAGCTACTACTGTCTGGAACTCATCAATTGATTTCTTAATCTTTCTTCCATCAATTAAGCTAGTTCCTTTGATATACATATCCTTTTCCTCAAGCATGTTCATGGTTGTAATCAAACCAGTGAACTGAGGTCTAACTTTCTTTATTACTTTCATTTCTTATTCCACTTTTATTCCTAAATCTTTCAGTCTATCTTCAAGAGCCTCCTTATAAATTCTCATTCCAGTGTACTGAGATACCATATAGAAATGCTGAACTCTGTCAACTTTCTCATAGAACTCTTCTTTATTCAAAGCTATACTTAGCTTCTCCATTCTCTCAAGAAGTTGTTTATACTCCTCTACTAATCTAACTTTCCAATCTTCCATTTCTTATTCTATTTATGTACTTAAATCTTTCTTTAACTCCTTTCATCCTTTCATAAGTGCAAGTAAGTTTGCCTAGGGAAGGTATGTTAAAGTTACTTCTTAACTTGTTAAAGTCCTCTTCACTCAAGTCTTCTCTCAAAGGTAAGTCTGTAATAGACTGCCTTATAAATAACCAATAGGACTCATAAGCCTCCTTCACTACTTCCAAAGGAAGGTTCAGCTCCTCAGATACTCTCTTTAATATCTCTTGATAACTCATTGAATATCAAATAAAAGCATTAGTTTAAATGAACCATTTTCATCAGTGATATTAGGTATGAACCTTGGATTTATCCTATTATCTATGATGACTTTGTTCCTTCTCAGCTTTCCCATAATCACTTGAAAGTGAGCAAGAGTTATGTTACTCTCTTCTCTTACTTTCTTCTTTGTATCTTCTGACATTACTACTTTATCAAGTATATCAGAGTCTGATATTACCTTACTAAGTAGGTATCTTTCATAAGTAAAGGCAGTGATTACATCAATCTCTCTGTCAGTAAGTTTATGAAATGGCTTCAAAAATAGAAACCAATGCCTAAACAACATTTTCAAACTGCAAGGTATTCTAATTACATTATTAACAGCCACTTCCATAGTTATACTCCTTATTCTTCTGGTGCTTCTTGTTCTGGTTGAGTCATCAAGAACTCAATCTCTTGAGCACATTTACTCTTGAACTCAGTAGTAAGATACTTGTTATCTTCTGTGATTACTTTGAATAGATAATCTAATCTCTTGAATAGATTAGTCATATTCATTTCCTCAATAACACCTCTCAATTGCTTATTCTCTTCAAACAATTTTCTGTCTTGTTCAGACATTTGGTGCAACATACCAACTAACTGCTCTCTAGTTAACTCTTGAGGAGCATCTTGCTTGCAACCACCAGTAGTGCAAGTACCTTCAATCTTTAATTCTTTTTCCATTCTACTCTTATTTCTTAGTTACATAACTACCACCATATACAGTTCCATACTTCTTCTCCCATGTATGTATATCTGTTTTGGCTGTTTTAGTGCAGCCACACTTATCACAGTATGGTTGACCATTTACATCTCTTATTGCAAGAGATAAACAATGTGTGCAGTATTCTACAGGTTCATTGTTATAATCAGATTGCTTGTCCTGTAAGTCTTCCATAAATATTCTTCTTAGTCTCATTCATTACTCTACTGTGAGTACCTTTTCTAGTAGAGGTATTAGCTCTGTTATTAAAAGGTCTCTTAGGTACAAGAGTACCAAACTTAGTTACATCACCTCTTCTCATTGCTCTTGCAACTGACTTATACTTAGTTACAGCTTCAAAGATAATCAAATTCTTTAGAATTTCAGGCCCTGCAACTAACACTTCTCCCATTTCTCTTTCCATGTTTTCTAAGTTTACTTGTAATATACTAGAACATACTGACCTCTCTCACTAAGAAGAGACACTATATTCTCTCTTTTAATCTCTAATTCATTAGCTCTTTCTACAATAGCTCTAATACTGTTCTCAGCAAATGCTGTCATATATGTAGCTTTAACTTCTTCTTTCTCTCCCATAGCTATATTGCTTTTAGTTTCTAATAGTGGCAGGCAGGGACTCGAACCCTATCTTGAGGTTATGAGCCTCAAATGCTAGCCTTTACACCAACCTGCATTGAGCAAGTAAAGGGAATCGAACCCTCATCCTGAGCTTGGAAGGCTCTCACACTGACCATTGTGCTATACTTGCATTTGAGAAGATTTGGCAACTGGTACTTCTCTTGCTGGGATGACCTTAGCCAGCACCTTCCTTCACATCTCACTAGGGAAAAATGATAAAAACCTAGTTTCCATTGAGCCAAGGAATGTTACTCTGTCACTGAATGGAACACAGCTTTTAGTAACTTCTTGAGCTTCTTGTAGGAATTGAACCCACATGACCTCTTTACAAGAGAGGCATAATAACCTTTATATGAAAGAAGCATTAACTTAGTAGCTTAGGAGGGAGTTGAACCCTCACTTGTACAGGGTTTAAGTCTGTTGTGTCTACCAAGTTGCACCACTAAGCTATTAGTAAGGTCTAATATCACACAAGCTAAATAAATACTTGTATTGATTAACCTCTTGAATGAAAGTCTCACACTCAGACTTGATACCAACATAGATTGTTTCTTGGGGAATCTTATCATAGAAAGCTAGTGTATTACTCCTAACTTCTTCAATGAAGTCCATTGCATTTAGTGCATCACTAGGGACTCCTTTAATAACATTAGGCTGCATCTTACCTAAAATTCCCATATAACCTTCTGCTAGAATATCTTGAAAGTCTTCGACTTTCTCTAGAAAGTCATCTAAGTAAACATGAATATTCTTCTTAGGTGCTGCCCAGTGAAGATTCTTACACTTTGTCTTGTAACCTTCTAGTTTATTTATGAAGTTAATAAAGAATTCTGCACCATTAAATGATGTTTCATTTACCTCATTATCCTCAATTGGAGTTAGTAAACCATATTCCATATATCTCTTTGTTTTGATGTTACAAAGGTATGTATTTTAATTGAACTATACAAGTAAATCACATACTTTTTATTGTTAAATAATGTTGTAGTAGGAAGCAAGGGAGTCGAACCCTTAGAAGTATTTCTACTTATGGAGCCTAAATCCATTGTGTCTCAACCAGTTGCACCAGCTTCCCTTGTATTACTATAGTTATGAGCTTGCATGTGACAGTTAGCACATAATATTTGAATGTTAGATAAATCATTATTATAATGATTAAAATCTATATGATGTAGCTCTAATGGTATTGGTCTCCCCATCCATTCTGATAATCCACAACACTCACATTTATTCTCTTTTGTTCCATTCTATCTAATATATCTAATCTCTTTCTCATATTTAATATTTTAAGTGGGAACTTCTGAAATCGAATCAGAGCCTTGGGTTTTTCAGACCCACGTGCAAACAACCACCTACACCAAGTACCCATTTAGTTTATCCTAGTCTCTAATCTAGTCACCACTCATAAACTAAGAGCAAGCATTTCTATTGAAGTTGAGGTAGAGGGACTCGAACCCCCAGTCCATTTAAGGAAATGATTTACAGTCATTTCTGCTACCAATTACAGGTTATACCTCAATATAGTTACCCCACTGGGACTCGAACCCAGAACCCACTGGTTAAAGGCCAGTTACATCTACCAATTAAGCTATGGGGTAATACTCTAATCAATTAAGATTGTGTCTCCACTAAGAATCGAACTTAGAATCTTCTCCTTAAGAGGGAGTAGCTTTACCATTCAGCTATAGAGACATTAGTACTCACTAAAAGACTTGAACTTTTGACCTTGAATGTATAAGATTCCTGCTCTAACCTACTGAGCTAAGTGAGTATAAGGGTGTAGCAGAGACTTGAACTCTATCCTCTGGAGCCACAATCCAGTGCTTTGACCAATTAAGCTAACTACACAGTTCTGATAATAGGACTCGAACCTATAGCATACACCTTATGAGAGTGCCCTTCTACCTATTGAAGTATATCAGAATATTAAGTTGGTACACACAGAATTGAACTGTGATTGCATCCTTATCAGAGATGTTTCCTAACCTTTAGAAGATGTACCAATTTAAGCTGAGTCAGCAGGATTTGAACCCACAACAACTGGTTTTGGAGACCAGTGTTCTACCAATTGAACTATGACCCAGTATAAGTCTTTCTACTTGCATCAGTAGGATTAACTACTGATAAATTTATCTCTGTTCTATCTACATGTTCTACCTCTTTATCTTCAAATTCAAGAGTAAACAATCCCTTTTTAGCATCAAACTTCTCCTTTGCATCTTTAAGATTCTTCTCTACTTGCCTTGCATATGACCTAGCTTTATCTAAATCATCTTCTAGTTGTAGTATTCCATAGTATTCTTCTATGATAGAATCTTTAGCTTCATCATTCATTAACCAAGGATAGTGAAATATTACATCCTTAACTCTATTCTTATCTTCTACTGATACTTTCATGTTTAATTCTTTTTAATTTGCGGGGGTAGAAGGACTTGAACCTCCAACCTTGTGGTTAACAGCCACCTGCTCTGACCAATTAAAGCTATACCCTCATTATGTTGCTCCTATAGGATTTGAACCTATGACCTTTGGTATGTAACACCACTATTCTTGACCACTGAACTAAGGAGCAGTGCAGGGTACTTAAGGTGTACCCTAGACCTGTGAACTAAAAACTCTAACATTATGAAAACATGAAAACAAGTGGATACATGTGGGACTTGAACCCCAACTTCACAGTGCAAATGTGATGTGTTAGCCAATTACACTACATGACCCATTTGTAGAGTAGAGAAGACTCGAACTTCCAATTTCTGCATCCCAAATGCAGGGGGTTGACCAATTACCCAACTACTCTATATTGCGGAGGATATAGGATTTGAACCTATACATCCTTTCAGACTACTCACTGTTTAGCAAACAGTTCCCTTACCATTAGGGTTAATCCTCCAACTTTAAGTAAAGACCACAATGACAAGTATCATGTTCTCTATAATCAGAACAAGGACATTTCTTATCTTCCCCTGTATTATGACAGGGGCACTCACCATTATTAATCTCACATCTCTTTAAGATAGCATTTACCACCTTATCATTAGGGTTGAGACACCAACCTTCTTTTCTAAATATCTGTACCATTACTTAACTTACTAATCTTTCTATCTAAATACTTACTGTACAGCAGGAATGCAACACCTATTAAATATACTCCAAATGGTACTGAGAGATACATTGGAATTAGTATTGGGTACTTGAATATTAGTGATATTCCTTGCAGCTGAGCATTAACTAATACTCCTAGTAATGCTATTAAGGCATATATGGTAAAGCTGCCATACTTATCATCACATTTATCTCTAACATACCTCAAACTTTTTAATCTCTTTTCCTCTGGAGTTAGCTCCTTTATTTCACAAGTAGAAGGTTTTAGTATTACTGTTCTATTAGGAGGGTCCAGTATTCTACTACCATACATTACATACTTTAAACTATTCATGTTTTTCCTCTTTGAGGAAGAGGTGGGACTCCAACCCACACACCACTTTTATATGGTTACTAGTAGTTTTCAAGACTACTGCCTTAGCATTAGGCTTACTCTTCCAGTTAGTTGCAAGTAGTGGATTTGCACCACTGATGTCTCCCCTATACTGGGAGTGAGGTTACTACTTCTCTAACTTGCTAAACCTTGATTGACATTGATTACATTCTCTTATTGCACTCAAGAATCTTTCAGAACCAAGGGTGTTAAGCATTGCAAGATACTTAACAGTAACTCCTTGCATAGTTACCTTTGCAGTCTATGAGGGAATTGAACCCTCCATCTCCACATTGACAGTGTGGCATGTTGAACCTCTACACCAATAGACTATTATGTATTGGGTATGGGATTTGAACCCATATTGACCACCTTGAAAGGGTGGTGACTTAACCAATTTGTCCAACCCAACATTTAAAAAATAACCACTCCTATCTTCACAGACCAGAGTGGTCTAAAAACATGAAATCCAATTTATCCCATTGTAGTTCATTTACATTATGAAATAGAAAATCCAAGTACAGGGAGTGAGACTCGAACTCACAAGGTCATAAAGACAATAGTTTAGAAGACTATTACGCTTCCATTACGTTCTATCCCTGCTTATATCTATAATAATATCTTGCTCCATTTTTATTTTTAGACTTATAAGTATCTAATTGAGAGTCACAATTAGGACATATACATCTAAGGTTATCTCTTCTATTGTTTGAAGCATTTCCATCTATATGGTCTACTATAAATACCAATTTCTTTTCATTCCATATAGGAGATATACCACATATATCACATTTATTTCCCTGCTCCTTTAATATATCCTCTCTGAATAAAGAGGGAGAATAATTAGCTCTCATTATTGAGCTATCTCCTACTTTTATCTTGTTGTATGCCTCTTTATGTCTAGCTAATTGCTGACATTTGTGAGAGCAGTAATGGTTAGAATTAGACTTCCTTAACTTGTACTCCCTCCCACAAGTCTTACAGGTATTCATATTAACTTTAACTAGACCTTTATTAAAATTCTCTGAGTTATTTATAACTCTCCTTTTAGGCAATTCCATTCCAAATTTCAGTGCTCTTTTCTTTATAGCATTGCCTGACACATTAAACATCCTTCCTATTTCTTCATAGGATTTTTCCTCTTCTAATATTAATCTCTCTAAAGTTTCTTTATTATTTTCTATCATATCTATTAATCAACAGTTACCCCAGCAGGAATTGAACCTACATTATATGAGCCAAAATCATATGTAATAACCCTTTATACTATGGGGCAGTATCTCTTATCAAATGACTCTGCAAAGGTAAGTAAAATTATTGATATATGCAAATAAAATGCAATATATTTTAGTTAACAAATGTCAAGCCACTGATAATCAAGTTAGTCTGTAGCACTAGAAGAGTATTAACAAGTGGCTTGTCCACTTAAATACATGACATCATACCTTAAGTCCTGCTAACTTATTAGCCCAAGCTTCTGTATAGAAGTGATAATAGTTAGCATCTTTACACTTATTCTTATGTAATGCAGCATGTATTATTGATGGAATACCTACTACAATAGGGTATAATGGACCTAGTATTTTACTCTGCTTAACATGACCTATTTCATGCTGAATTGTCTTTGATAAATCACTGTATCTTTGATATACAAATATGTATTTACCAAGAGTAACTCCACCATTATTTCTTTTTAGGTATATACTATACCCAGAGTCTGCATTTATATTTGATATTATATCATTCTTAATAGCATTCTTATAGATTATACCACATAGATTCTGTGGTAGTTGCCATATCCAATCTTCTATAAACTTCCAAACTTTCTTCATAGTTATATAGTTTAGTGTCTAATATTTCATTGCTTTGCAAAGGTAAGTATAATAAATAACATGTGCAAGTAATTATAAAAGTTTAACTAAGTGAGTTAAGGTAGGGGGAGTGTTAGACCTAACTTCTAATTTTTTTTTTTTAGAATATTTATCTATGTGAGTATCAATTACTCATTACACCCCCATAGACTTTGAATTTGGGGTTCCTCCCCCTCCTAGTTTAGCATAGAATGCTTATTACTTATCCATAGTATTTGAACTTAAAACATTATAATCATGAAGAAGAATCTTATCATTGCAGTCTTAGCACTGTTCTTAGTACTATCATTAACCTTAGTACAATTCCTAACTAACAGGTATGATGCAGCTATTAACTACATTAATGACCTTGAATCATGCTACCCTGATTATGTGGATACTGTATCAGGAGGTGATGCTTATAGTGAGTGGTATAACTATTAAACTCATTACTCTTCCATTGTATTTGAATTAACTAACATTTTGAACCTTTTGGTGCTTAGGTCAACCATACTTATATTATGAATATCTTTGCAAGTTTACAAGTTTATGCAGGTAAGTGGAGTGTTAAATCTACAAGAGCATTTGATGCTGAGGAAATCAATGCTGTTAAGTCAGCAGTTGTTGTGCCATCACAGTATGGTAACTCAGTGATGTTTACTATGGTTGCTGGTGGTCAGACCTACATACCATTATCTAATGATGCCACTGTTGCTGTTGGTGAGTCTATTGACTTAGCTAAGGCACAGTTAGTTACTTTGTCTAAGGATGGTGAGTCAGACATTGTGAGAGTGAGTATTTAATTAATGTTTATCAAAGTTAAGTGAGGTTAATCCTCACTTTTCTTTTTATCTAGTAGGTAGGAGCAATGCAACAAACTCTAATGTCTCACCTAATACAACTAATAAGATATAAATAATATATATATATATATACTATATTAGTCTCACTTTTCAAACTCCTATGAAATGAGAGGTATAGTTTCAATGAAATGAGGTAGCTAGTTCTTTAAGTCAAATGATATACTAATCATGTTAACTAACAGTTAAATACTAGTTAATAAATATAAATGATAGTAGCAATAAGAATAGCTCATTACTCCTCCTTGGTACTTGTGGTTACTCTGAGTTGTGAGTTTATATTAGTCTAGTTATTGAAGTTTGTAGTAAGTTTGAGTAGTAATAGTGCTAATCAAGAGAGTAAACTTATGCAATTGGTATAAGCAATAACTATCAATAGTGAGTTATTCAGTACTTGAAGTGGAAGGTTTGGCTTCGCCAAACAATCTAAAATTAGTAGGCTAGAGTAAAGAGATAGGAGCAATGTGTTATAATTAGATAGTGAATAGTGATAATTAGCCTATTACTAATACTCTTCTAGTGTTAGTATAATACTGAATCTTAAGAGCATGGCTCATTACTCCTCCTTAGCTCCTGACACTCAACACGAGTTGGTGTTATAACATATCATTAACATTTAACAATTTACATTATGAACATTTTTAATAAGTTACAAGTGTATGCTGGAAAGTGGAACTTGAAAGCATCAAGAAGTTTTGAAGCAGAAGAAATTGCAGCAGTTAATAAGGCTGAGGTAGTTGCTTCACAGTATGGTAACAGTGTGTGCTTCTTCATGAAAGCAGGAGGGCAGACTTATATTCCATTGAGTAATGATTCTGCATTAGCAGTAGGTGATTCAGTGGACTTAAGCAAAGCTCAGTTGCTCACTCTTGAGAAGGATGGAGAGAGTGATATTGTAAGAGTGAAAGCTTAATACAAGTGTGAGTGTAGAGTGGTAGGTTACTAAGAAAAACCCTACCACCCTTACACTCCTTTTTACTACTTGTCATAAGCAAAGATTAGCAAATACATAACTATATTTACTGTATGAACTTACTAGAACCATCATTAACAAGTGACATAGTATGGACAATAATAGCTGTATTTGCTATAACAATTGGCTGTATTATATCATCAAAAGAGAGCAAAAGAGACTAAAATAAGCAATAAAACCTCTCCTTATTGCATTTAAATAACACATATTGGAGATACAAATCAGCATCAATTGAACCAATGCACAATCATGCCTGGTTTATTAGTGAAGAACAGTAGCTAATGACATTGCATAGGGGGCTAAACCTATGACAAGATAGTGAATATATATATATATATAACAGAAAGCTAGACTAATATAATAACTATAAGCTCCACAAGCGAAGGTGCATAGCTGTGACATACATTAGTGTATTAAGTCAGCAAAGTATGCAGTTTGAAAGTATTATCTAACCCGCATGAAATCTAGAGAGCCTTAGGGTATGGTCCAAGGACTGTGTGCAGACTATATCTACATAGTAGTGATGTCTTATATCTTAGTGATGGTAAATTACGTACTGTTGTATCCAAATGAAAGTAAAGGGAGGTAAAGGGATAAAGTCCAGATAGTGTTACAGTACTGGTAAAAAGAAAATAAAAGCAAGTAAAACTGTTTAGTTATTAAGTAGTTTCCTAGGTTAGTTCAAGGAATTAAATGTGTAATGGATACCTTACAGCTACATTAGTTTAGAAGAAGTATAAGCATATTAGCTCAGTGGTTAGAGCATTCTTTATTGACTATGGTAAATTGGGTAGTACTCCTGTAATTGTACTAATAAAGAAAGGTCACTGGTTCAAATCCAGTATATGCTTCACACATGTGTTGGGAAAGGCAAGTGTCTGGGCAACCCCTCAGTGGACTCTGATAACTGGTTCCCTTTTTATAAATGAGTAGTACCCTTGAAGCTGGGAAACATAAGATTCTATAGTTAAATAAAAGCCTAAAAATGCTATAGAGCTACTCATTTATTCTTTAGAGTATAACAATTAACAAATAACATTTACCATGAGAAAGAGATTTAACAGAGCATGTATTGCTTCATCAAGTAATTATGCTCAATCAAAGAAAGCTCATAGAGCTATGCTTGAAGAGAATCATGTAAACAATAGTGCATTATTCCTTATGATTAGCACTACTTCCACACCTAAAACTCTCTCACCTCTTGAGAGATTTGAGGAAGGTTTAATTAAGAAACTTGAAGAGTTTAGACTAAATAAAGCAGTATGAAACATCTTATTATAATGATAGCCATGTTACTAGGTAGTGTGGCTATCTATGCTAATGACAGCATTAAAGTAGTTAAAACTGATAATACATTCAGTTATGTATCAAAGAAAAAGGTAAAAGAGGAGCCTGTTAAAACAACCTTTTTCTTTGAGACTAAAGGCAAGAAGTATCCTATATACAAGACTTCAAAGTCTTGTTTCATACTAAGGATAAGTGCTAAAACTGGCAAAGAGTATAAACAGTATTTACCTAAAAAGGTATTTGATTCATTATGAAAACAATGCAAGATTTCAAAAATGAAGAGAGCAGAAAAAAGTATGCTATTCTTAAGAAAGAGCTAAATAAATATGGTCCAATTGGTAAACTTGTGAAACATGGAAAAGATTAGTATCAAATCATTTGGGCTGTACTTAATGTCAGCCCTTATTAGTTGCTTATTAATAGCAACAGTAGTAGCAATGTGTTCTTCTTGTGTAGATAATGTATATAAGGAGAAAGACCTTGATGGTACATTAGTTCCTGATGAAGGCTATGAAGGCTGGGACTATTGTGGATTCTATATCAATAATGTTATAGATACAAAGATGTCCACAACTGCTAATGGTGATGGAGTATATTGGGCAATCTATACAGACTTAGATGCTGAATTTGATAATGCAGTAATCTCAATGGATGAAGAAACATTCACTCTACTGCTTGAGGCATTAGATGCAATACAAGATGTAGAGCCATATAGCCAAGAATGGAAAGAGATATGTGATGAGTATGAATTTGTAATACTATATAAAGATAAGACAAACATACTCATAACTATAGATAAGGATTAGGTTTTATAGGTGAATAATGGTTTTGTATGTTAACTGTTTTGGTAATTTTCAGTTAACTTAGTATAGTCAGTATGTGAATATAGACTATACAAATGCTCCTTTAGCTCAGTTGGATAGAGCAACAGATTTCTAATCTGTGGGTCATAGGTTCGAGTCCTATAAGGAGTACGATGGTTTGTATACACTAACTTTCACCCATGATGGATTGTAACCTCTTACATTAGTAAAGTTACTTTAGTAGACTCAATAAGAACGGTTGTGTTGGCTGATAGACTACTATTAATACCAGATGTTCCTGCTGATTACAGGTAATCAAACATCTGGTATTTTCAATGTAAACTCTTAAATACTTAAATATATGGGATATATTTCAGAAGCAAAAGATATTAAGCAGAAAAGATATGGTGCTTATATCAATCATTGTAAAACTCTTAGTATAAAACCAGTAGCTTACACTGAGTTTAATAGTAGTATTTACTATGATACTTATACTAAGTTTGTTGAATTTAATAATAATAAAGAATAATATGAAACATTATGTATTAGTAGGGTGGCCTGAAATCCAAGATTTCATGGTACATGAAAGATGGAATGAATGTGTTTTCTGTATAGAAATAGAGAACCATCCAGTAGGAGATAGTACTTATGCAGTACCTTTTGATTTATATGAAGAGGTGTATCAAATACCAAGTACTAAACAAACTCTCGAAGATGCTGCTAATCTTATTAGCATGGCAACATTTGAATTAGGTGAAGATTCTAACGAAGATAACCTTGATGATAAATTACTTCAAATTGCTAATAATCTATGACATTTGAAGAAGCAAAAGAAGCTATGCAAACTCATAGAGTAAGGCATAGATATTTTGACAAAGAAGAGTGGGTAACTAAGTGTACCAATGGTCTTTACTACTTTGAAGATGGAATTAACTTCACAGAAGAAGAATTCCTGTTGTGGGCAGATAAACCATACTTTAAAGAAGGATGGGAGATAATACCTAATCCAGAAAGGAGTGTAGGATGATTCCCTTACTCTTTGTACTTGGAATATCACTTGGTATATCAGGTATAATATTTGCGCTCATTGAATATTATGGTGGTGAGCATGACAAGTTAGATGTTACAAAGAAGGACACATTCCAGATAGTTTTAAGTGAAGGAATGTATGACATTAGGTTTAATGACAGAAGATTAACCAGTAAACCCACTCTTGATGAAGCCAAACAGTGGCTTGAGTGCAATAGAAGTAATTATTTAAAAGAAGATTCACTAATATATGAGGAGAGTTATGAAAAAGCTACTAAAATTTCTTAAGAGAGTGTTAGCAATAGCTGTTATGCTACCACTATCTCTATTGTTATTTCCACTTCTAGTGTTAATAGCAGCCTTTTTCTTTCTGTTTGATATTCCTATACCAAGTACCAAGGAAGAGAAGGCAAAAGAAGCACAGCTTAATAGAGCAAAAGAGAATGCAGATGCACTAAATGACTCACTATGTAGTCTTGAGCAAAATAACTACATGGATGCAGAGTATCTTATGCCCATTATAAGACAACAGATAACAAACATCCAAAATTCATTAATATTACTGTCATGAAACCAGTGAGAAGAAAAGGAAGTAAATTGTTCATCCTTGTTGCAGAATGCAATGGGAAGAACCTTAAGATGTATAAGTAAATCTAGTATTCATTTCTAAAAAAAAAAAGATGATTGAGTTAGTATTTGAATTTATCCTTGTAGGATTAGTAGGTGGTTTACTAGGTCTGTTCTACAGAAACTGTTTGAAACCAAGTGGTATGATTTTCAACTTCATCTATTATGGATGGTTGAAACCTTGGGCTGAATGTACTGAGGACATTGTGGAAGCTGGGTTTAAACCCAAAGCATGGGACAAGTTTAAAGCTTGGATAGCTAGACCATTAGGCTATTGTATCTACTGTAGTACTACATGGATAACATTCTTCTTATGTGCTATTTATCTATCAGCATGGGAATCATTACCTAGTTGGCAATACATAGTAATTGGTGTAATTACAGCTAGTGGTGTGCAACATTTAGTAGTAGCAATATCATGTAGATGGCTAATTAATAAACATCCAGATTTAGATACAATGGTATGACAACAACATTTGAATATGGAAGAGATTATATCCCAGAACTCTGGTACAGTTGATATATGGGATGATAGTGCAATGGTTATTTCACAAGAAGATTTAACTATTGCACCTATAGTGTTAGACCCAATTGAGGTAGACTTTAGTTTATCTAGTAATAAAGAATATGAATAATGAAATCAAAGTAAGTCTTAGTGTAGTACTTCAAGGAAGAACTATGTTAAGCCAAGAGGCAGCTAAAGCTCTTGAGGAACAAGGTTTAGCAGGGTATGATGAGTTTAATGTGGAGGTGTCAGATGCAAAAGGTCAGAACAGAGAAGTAATTCATGTTAAGACCAGAAAGTCTGCACCTGCAAGTCAATCACTTAATATCAGTAAGGAAGGTTATGATGCTATGACTGATAAGGAGAATGTTCCTTATTGGTCTAAAGCAGGAACTTGGGCTGGTATGAATGCAAAGATGAGACTTGAAGCTCACTTGCAGAAAATATGTGAGAGTCTTGGTGGAACATCGTACACTTATCAAGTGTTTGAAGAATGAGTTAAGTATGGAAGAGTGGAGAGATACATTTGAATTAGGAGATAAATATGAAGTCTCTAATCTAGGTAGAGTTAGGAATAAAAAGACAGGAAGAATTCTTAAACCCTATCTTGGAAAAACTGGGTATTATTTTGTAGTGTTAAGTAATAGGGATATACAGAAAAATATAAAAGTACATAGGCTAGTAGCTTTAGCTTTCATTGACAATCCAAGTAATTTACCTATTATTAATCACAAAGATGAAGATAGAACTAATAATAACAGTTCTAATCTAGAATGGTGTGACTATAAATATAATAACAGTTATGGTAGTAGAATTGCTAAGTTCTCAGAAAGTAGAAGAGGGATAGCAAATACTTGGAATAGGAAACGTGTATCTCAATACTCAAAGGAAGGTAAATTACTTAATACTTTTGAATCTATATCAGAAGCATGTGAGAAATCAGGAATAAATAATATTCAAGCATGTTGCAATGGAGGTAGGGTAAAATCTGCTGGTGGATTCATTTGGAAGTATGCAGAAGATTAAGAAACTGGCGTTTTAATTGATTTTTAAATTGTTAACTGAAAGGGATTGCTTGTGAAAGTAATCCCTTTATTTTTCACAATTATCTTACTAATAATCTATAAAGAAAGGAGTGATATATGAAAACTATATTAGTTGTATATACAAATGTAAAACTTACCAATAAGGAAATAGCTGATAACAAGCTAACTAAGTATGCTTTCAGAACATCAGAAGATGTAGAAGTAGGTGATTTGATTGAATCAAAAGACTACAGCAAATCCATGCAGGTAACTGATGTAATTGATGCTGATTACAAGTTCTATAATACACAGACTGGTGAGTTGAGAAATGAAATCAACTCTACTAAGATGTATCCTATCAAGACAATTATTTTTAAGGAAGAAGATGAGCTTGTAGTATATGCTACAAAGGTAGAAGATAGTCAGAATTAGTTAATAGGGGGGAAGGTGAGATGAACTTTATATATTTTGAGAAGGTAGCAGATGTTACCTATCCAATAGGTGGGGAGTTCTATGATAACTTCGATTATATAAGAAAAGCAGCTAAGATTTTACATAATATTATTGACGAAGGTAAAGATATTGCTTTAGTCTGTAGAGGTACATCTGGCTGTATCATAGCTGGTGCAGTAGGCTATATACTACAAAAGAGAGGTAGGAAAGTAACTATAGTTATATCAAGGAAGAGTGAAAACACTCATGGAGGTAGCATGGCTGGGTATCATAGAATACTTAATGGTGTAGTACCAGTAGTAATTGATGACTTTGTATCAAGTGGTAATACAATCAACGAGATACTTATAGACTTAGATAAACGTGTTAATAAAAAGACCTATCCCTTCCTCTGCATAGCTAACTTCTGGAGTATGAATAAACTTGAGGCAAATAGAAAAAAGCCTGATAATATATCTTATGATGTAGCAAACAGATTTGAAACAATTATTTGTAATAATCCAGAAGTATGATGTTTATTAAACTGTTATTTGGTGTCACTACTATTATACTGTTAATCAGAGGATTGGTAAGGTATAACCCTAAACTTGATTTAGTTGAATCAGGTAGGAAATATGAATTGTTTCTCTGGTATAACAAGTATAATTGGACAGGTGATTATAAAAGAACTTACATAAAACTATTTAGTTTATGAGTATAGAATTTAAGATGACTGGGTATGGTAGTGGCAGAAAATCAAGGCTATATAAGAAGAAAAAGAGAGCTTCAATAAATAGAATTGATGCCACCCACCTGCCCATGAGAGTGCAATCTGAGAAGAATGGTTACTGGGGGCAGACATCAAGGGGTAGAGCATCTTTGCCTTATATTAAGGTTAAGAAGTTCCTCTTAGCTAATGTGGGAAGACCTGTTAATAAAGTATATACTGAGTTCTTAGCTTCTGCTAGAAAGCATAAACAAGTTGAAAATCTTGAAAGAGTATTTAATAGCTTTATTGATAGGTGTGATAAGTACGGAAGATGGGGAGTTAAACCTAGTGATTGTTTCTATGTTACCAATGGTATCCTTAATTACAAGAAACCAAGAGTAGTAGAGAAACTATATAATGAATCACACGTCAGATACAACCGTAGGCATCACCCACAAGCAAAGGAAATGACTGAGATAACCTTAAAGCTAAGTCGTTTAGGACCTCAGCCACTTGGTAAGATGTTTGTAGTAGTCAAAGGTAATCTTTTATTCTTGCCAGTATATCTTGTTAGCAAAGTTAGATGGGAATCATTACAGAATCCTACACATCAAATCATAGGAATCTATGGTAAAGCTTCTGCTGAAAGGATTAAAGAATATACTAGGGTTGAATTAGTTGATTATGGTTATTCTTATGAAGTGCTGACTTGGCAAAGTCCTACATATTACTGGTCAAGAACCTATGACTATTTCTACTATGTAGTCAAGATTGCAGACATTGAAGCTTATAAGAAAGAGAAGTATAAACCCTAAAAAAAAAAGATGAAAGAAGCAATTCTATTAACAGATGGCTATAAGTTAGACCATCGAAGACAGTACCCAGAAGGCACTGAGTATGTGTACAGTAATTGGACACCAAGAAGCTGTCATTATATGCCTGATGCAGAAGAAGGAGCTGTGGTATTTGGTATTCAGTACTTTATTAAAGAGTATCTGATGAAACAATTCCAAATGTGGTTCTTTGAAAGACCAAAAGCAGTTGCAGTTGCTGAGTTTGCAAGAAGAGTTAATACATTCTTAGGACCTAATGAAGTAGGTACTAAGCATATTGAGGAGTTATGGGATTTGCAGTATTTGCCTATTAGAATTAAGGCTCTACCTGAGGGAACACTATGTCCTATCAGAGTTCCTGCACTAACCTTCATTAACACTCATCCTAACTTCTTCTGGCTGACTAATTACTTTGAGACTCTTATTTCAACTACTCTTTGGTTGCCTATGACTAGTGCTACAAGTGCCAGATTAGCCAAGAAAGAGTTAGTTAGACATGCACAAAAGACTGGATTTAGCCCTGATGTAAACCTGAACTTCTTGGTACATGACTTTTCAATGAGAGGCATGGCAGGAGTAGAAGCAGCTATTATGTCTGGTATGGGGCACATGACATCATTCTGTGGTTCAGAAACAATACCAGCTATTGCAGCACTTGAAGAGTATTACAATGCAGATGCTGAGGGGGAGTTAATTGCAGCTACTATACCAGCAACAGAGCATTCAGTTATGTGTGCAGGTGGTAAAGAAGATGAATTTGAGACATTTAAAAGACTAATCACAGAGGTATATCCTAGTGGTTTTGTGTCTATTGTTTCAGATACATGGGATTATTGGAAAGTAATTACTGACTATCTGCCTAGACTTAAAGATGAAATCTTAGCTAGAGATGGTAGAGTGGTTATTAGACCAGATTCTGGTAATCCTGTTGATATTATCTGTGGATGGCCTCTTGATGTAGTTGAAGAAGCTACTTGGGAGGAGTTGGCTATGCCAGAGACTACTGGGACTTATGAGATGTTATGGAACATCTTTGGTGGTACTATCAATGAGAAGGGTTATAAAGTTCTTGACCCACACATTGGTATTATCTATGGAGATTCTATAGACTTAGCTAAGGAAAAGGAAATCTACAGAAGACTTGAGGAGAAGAAGTTTGCTGCTACTAATCTAGTACTTGGGTATGGTAGTTTCACTTACCAATTTAAGAGTAGAGATAGCTTAGGCTTTGCTATGAAGGCTACTTGGTGTCAGATTAAAGGTATTGAGCATGAAATCTTTAAAGACCCAAAGACTGATGATGGAGTTAAGAAATCTCTTAAAGGTCTTATTATGGTAGGATTGGATGAACATGGCAATCTTCATGCCTATGACCAAGTATCTAAGGAACTTGAGAAGGAAGGATATCTTGAAACAGTGTTTGAAGATGGCAAGTTGGTTAAGGAATACTCACTTAGCGAAATAAGGAGAAACATTGATGGCACCATTCAATCATCCCTTTAACTATTCTAAAAGTGTCAGTAGGTTGTTAAATGAATATAAAGAACATGGTAAGTTATATGTAGCATTTGACTTTGATAACACTATCTTTGATTATCACAATACTGGTGGTGATTTCAGTGGTGTTATTAGCCTGCTAAAAGAATGTAGCAAACTAGGATTTGTCCTAATTCTCTTTACTTCTAATGAAGGAAAGAGGCTTGACTGGATGATTGAATACTGTAAGCACTTTGGTATTGCAGTAGATTATATCAATGAGAATCCTGAGATAATGAACACAAGAAAGCCATACTATAACATCTTATTAGATGATAGAGCAGGACTTGAGTGTGCATTTAATCAGTTATCAAATGTTATTTCACTAATTAAATCAGAAAAAGATGCAAGTATTAAACTTAATTAGACCAGAGAAGAGTAATATTACCTATAATGTTACTACATTCCCTGACGGTGAACCTCATATAGTCCTTGGTGACATTAATAGAAAGGATAGTGTAACAGTTGTATGTAGAATAGCAAATCCTAATGATTTGTACATACTACTTCAAGTGGCTGATATTCTCAGCAGACATGAAGTGATATTTACACTACAAATCTATTATCTTATGTCTATGAGAATGGACAGAGTAATATCTTTCAATGAATCATTCAGTTTGAAAGTGGTTGCTAATCTAATCAACAGTATGGGAGCAGAGTCAGTTCATGTTCTTGAACCTCATTCAGGTAAAGTTCAGGACTTGATTGACAAATACTGGGGAGATATGTTCATGCAAATGCCTAACTTCACTGGATATATTCCAGTATTTCCAGATGCAGGTGCAGTTGAAAGACATGAATATATGGGTGAACATAAACTTATATGCAGTAAAACTCGTAATCCAGAGACAGGCAAGTTAGAAGGATTTTCCATTGAGAACCCAGAGTTACTTGAGAATGAAGAACTCATTGATATGCCTTTAGTTGTGATTGATGATTTGTGTGATGCTGGTGGAACCTTTGTAGGTGTTGCTAGTAAAATCAGAGAGATAAATCCCAACAGAAGATTGGCTATCTTTGTAACTCACATGGTTAATCCTAAGGGTATTACAACTCTTAGTGAGAATTATGATGAAGTTTACTTCACTAACTCATATCTCAACTGGGAAAACCTTGAGCTGCCTAGCAATGTAAGTGTTATTAAAGTGGTGTAGATATGAATAAAGTGATTAAAATTGCTGTATGGCTGGTGTTAATTATATGGGGAATTAATCAATCTTTCAATATGATTTCACAAGCTAATACAGTGGAGAATGTTGTAGGGTTCTTCTTATTAGTGGCAATAGTACTGGTTTCCTACAAGACCAGATGTTTTACAACAATTAAATTTACAAGAAAACATGAAAAGTAAGTTTGTAAAGAGGCTGTTGACAGCCTTTATGGTGATGACAAGTGTAATTGTGTTCTCATCATGTGAGAGAATTGATGCAGGCTGTGAAGGCATCAAAGTAAACCTTTATGGTGATGACAAGGGTGTTGGTGATGTGGCTTTGGTATCTGGTAGAGTGTGGTATAATCCCTTTACTACTGAGGTATATGAATACCCAATGTATGTTCAGACTGTAGATTATCCTGCATTTGAAATCAATGCTAAGGATGGTAGTAAGTTTGTAATTGACCCTACAATTAACATCAACCCCATTGCAGGAAAGGCTCCTGAAATCTTTAGGAAGTATAGAAAACCTCTTGAGGATGTAATTCAGAATGTTCTTGTTACCCATATTAGGAATGCCTACAGATTGAAACTCAATGCTTATACTACTGATGATTTGGTGAGTAAGAGAGAAGAGTTTGAGAAGGTTACAGAAGACTATTTAAGGGAAGTGTTAGCTAGAGAAAACTTTGCTCTTGGTGAAATGACTTCTGGTCTTAAATACCCAGAATCTCTTGAAGCTTCAATTACTGCCAAGAATAAAGCTGTGCAAGATGCTTTGAAGATTGAGAATGAAATTAAGTCAGTAGAGGCAGAGGGTAAGAAACAGGTTGCAGCAGCTACTAAGGCAGCAGAAGCTTTGAAGATTAAAGGTGATGCAGAGGCAGAGTATAACAGAAAGATTAGCGCTTCATTATCTCCTCTAATTGTACAACAGAACTTTGTTGATAGATGGGATGGCAAGTTGCCTACTTATGGTACTGTGCCTCAATTATTTAAAGATGTAGCAGGTAAGTAATTATGGAATGGATTATTACTGGAATCATATTTTTCTTAATAGAATTGTATGTAATTTCTCACACCTATGAATCAGAGTATGGTCTTATTAAAAGAGATAGCAATAACTATAGAAAAATCTATGGCATCATAGAAGGCAGTGAGGAGAAGCTCACATTAACTGTTGGAAGACTGTTAGTTCTTATAGTAGCTAACATAATTTCTGTAGTTAATATACTCTACTTCTTATTCTTTATAGGATGGTGGATTAAAAGAGCAAGTTACCCAGAAGATAGAGAAACTACCTGTGTTATCTGGAGATTGAAGTTTGATAAGTTCACAAAGTCAGTGATTACCAAGCTAAGTAATTTACTAAATAAAGAGTTATGAAACAGCGAATAATCAATATTCTACTGTTCATTATGTTGATTGGTCTGGGTATCTATGTGTACCTAGACCATGATACCAATGAACACAAGCCTCAACCATATGTAAAACTTGAGCAACCAGAGTTCTTGAATGAAGAACTTAGTGATAGTACTTTACTTAAGGCACTTATCTATTATGAAATCAATGAACCTTTGATTGTATTAGCACAAGCTAAGCTTGAGAGTGCTAATTATAAATCAAGGTTATGTAAGGAGAAGAATAATATCTTTGGATTGTATAATAGTAAAGCTGGACAGTATTATAACTTTGACCATTGGACTAATTGTATTCTAGCATATAAGAACATGATAGAATATAAACAAAAGGATGGTGAAGATTACTATCATTTCCTACTTAGGATTAAGTATGCAGAGGATGTAGAATATATTGGAAAGGTTAAAAGTATAGTATCAAACTTACCCCCGTAGATATGAATAGAGAAGAAGCAAGTAAAGAAATACAGGCAATAAAGTCTAAGAACATACTCCTTGAGTTAGTTACATCATTTGGCAAAACTAAACAAGCACTTGACATTATGGTCAAAAGGAACCCTAAGAACATACTTATCTTAGTACCAAGACTAGTATTAATACAGAATTGGAAGGATGAATTTGTTAAATGGAAGATGGACAAGTACTTGAAGAGAGTTACATTTAGTACTTATGTAGGTATTAAGAAGCATGAAGGAGAATCTTTTGATATGTTGATAGCAGATGAATGTCATCATTTCACTGATAAATCACTTGATGTAATTAGTACTATGACATTCAAGTATAGTACTCTCTTATCAGGGACTGTTATAGACTCAAAGAAAGCTGCATTAAGAGCTAGTTTCAAGGATTTGTATTGTTACAAAATCACTATGAAGCAAGCTCAAGAGGAAGTATTAGCAGAGCCAAAAGTGTATCTTATACCTTATACTTTAGATAATACTGACAGAAAATATCCTTTTGAATTAAGGAAGTCAGCTAAAGGTAAGAGTATTACTTGTGACTATTCAGATAAGTGGAAGTATCTCAAAGACAAGTCCTATACTACTGTTATTGTTAACTGCACTCAGCAGGAATACATCAATGAATTGAGTGCTAAGATAGACTACTGGAAGAGAATGTACATGAGAGGTAGAAATGAAGTATTCAAAAACAAATGGCTATACCTAGCTGGTTTAAGGCTAAAGATGCTAAGTAACTTCAAGACCTCTATTGTGTCTAACCTTCAAGTGCATCTTAGAAAGCAAAGATGCCTGACTTTCTGTAACTCTATTGAACAGACAGAGATATTGGGTAAGAACTGCATTAATAGCAATAACAAGGACTCAGATAAAGTACTTGAGCAGTTCAACAAGGGAGAAGTCAATCAGATTACATCATGTAATATGTTGAATGAAGGTATGAACCTTGTAGATTGTCAGGTAGGAATATATGCTTCTTTGAATAGTAGTGAAGTTATGATTAAGCAGAAGCTGGGAAGAATTCTTAGACATTCTAACCCTGTGCTTATTATACCCTATTACAAGAACACAAGGGAAGAAGAGATACTTGAGACTATGCTTGAGGACTACAACCCAGAGTTGGTTGAGATTGTTGAAAGTTTAAATCAGATTAAAGTATGACAATAACAATTGATGAAGAAGTATGCAAGAACTGGGGATTGACTATGCCAGAAGTACTTGCACTTACACTAGTGAAAACTGGTGTAGATGTGCCAGTATTATTTGCTAGTCTTGAAGACAAGAAAGCACTGGTGAAAGATATGTTCAATAAGTATCTTGTTACTCTTGGCTATGATGAAAAAGTAGCTAGTGTGTTGTTAGACTCTGATAAAGACAGACAACCACAAGATAGGATTGAGAGTCTTGCAGCCAAGATGATGGAACTGTTTCCTAGTGGCAAGAAGCAAGGAACTTCTCAATATTATAGAGGTAATAGAAAAGATATTACTCTTAGGTTGAAGAAGTTCTTTAAGCTCTATGGAAATAGATTCACTGATAAACAAATTCTTGAAGCTACTGATAAGTATGTTAAAGCATTCAATGGCAACTATAGCTATATGAGAGTGCTTAAGTACTTCATTTGGAAAGATGAAAAGAAGTTAGATTCTGAGGGAATTGGTTATATTAGTGAAGTATCAGACTTGGCATCCTATATTGAGAATGAAAGTGGGGTATCAGTAGATACTGATTGGACATCTAGCTTGAAGTAAACTATGGGCTTATATGAAAGAACATTAAAGATACTTGAGGATAGAAGAAAGAACTTGATTGATGGTGGTATTAATAGTATTCCATCATCTTTCAGAAGGTTCAGTGATGACTTTATAGGTGTAGAACAATCTACCTATTATTGTGTCACTTCTGTCACTAAAGGTGGTAAATCTCAATTTGCTTCCTATGCTTTTATCTACAATCCTATTCTTTTTGCTTTCTATAATAGAGATAAGGTTAGAGTGAAGATATTCTATTTTGTACTTGAAGAGACACAAGAGAGAGTCATGCAGAGATTTATGAGTTATATCTTGTATCATCTTTCAAAAGGCAAGATTAGAATATCTCCAAAAGACCTTAGAAGTTCAAAGAATGACAAGCCATTACCAGAGGAGGTACTTGAAATCTTGAGGAGTTCAGAGTATGCAGAAATACTTAAATTCTTCGAGGATAGTATCATATTTAGCACTACTGCCAATCCTACTGGCATCTTCAAAGAATGTCAGAGATATGCAGAAGAACATGGTACTACTCATAAGAAAAAGTCAGTGTACAGGGGGGAATTAGGAGAGTTAAAGGAAACTGATACTTTTGATTACTATGTTCCAGATGACCCTAAAGAGTACAAGATTGCATTCATAGACCATATAGGTTTGATTGATACTGAGAGAGGAATGAATCTAAAGCAATCTATGGATAAATTGTCAGAGTATCTGGCAAAGTATCTTAGAAATAACTATGGATTTAGTCCTGTTATCATTCAGCAACAATCCTTTGAGAATGAAAGTAATGACAACTTTGTTAGTGGCAGACTCAGACCATCAGCTCAAGGTCTAGGTGATAGTAAGTACATTGCAAGAGATTGTAATATACTTCTTGGTTTATTTAGTCCATTCAAGTTTGAACTTGAAACTTATAAGGAGTATGATATCACTAAGTTTAGAGATAACATAAGATTCCTTGAAGTTCTTGTTAATAGAGATGGTGAAATGGGAGGCTTATGCCCACTATTCTTTGATGGGGCTGTATGTGATTTCAATGAACTACCTTTACCAAGTGATAAGAATGGTATAGCTAGAGTGTATGAATATCTCAAGTACATCAGAATGAAAGAGGGCAAGGCAAGTCTATTTATACACATAGCTGAGAAGAGAAATAAAATGAGTAGATATTTGCATAGATGGAAAAGATTATCTATCTTTGCAAGGTTTAATAATAAAAAGTAGAAAGTAAATGGCTAAAGTATTAGTATTAGCAAAGTCAGGTTTTGGTAAGACTACTTCCTTATGCGGGAGAAAGAAGTTTGGTATTGAAGGGTTAAACCCAGCAGAAACATTTCTCATTCAATGTGCAAACAGAGAGCTTGCTAACTTGGATTACAAACTGATTACAGGATTCAATAACTCTAGTGATTTAGCAAGAGTTATTGGAACTGGAAATAGAATTCAAGTTGGTAACATTGCAGGTCTTGAGAAGTTTAAGGTGGTAGCAGCAGCTATTGAAATGCTGGCTCAGTCACCATTCAAGAACATTGTGACTGATGATTTCAATTATCTGTCTCAAGACTATTACATGGCAAATGCAATGAAAGGTGGATGGGACACTCCTAAGCAAATTGGCTATGGTATGGGTCTTATCTTTAATGCTTTTGAGGCAATTCCTACCAGAGAAAAGGACTTATTTGCTCTTGCTCATTATGAAGAGTATAAAGATAAGAATGGAGACTCCATATCTTATAAGTTCAAGACAACTGGCAATATGGTAGATGGCTACATTACTCCAGAAGGTAAGTTTGACATCATTCTATATGGAAAAGCTAGCTGGGATGACCAGAATAAGAAGGCAATTAAGCAGTTTGTAATTGACTTTGATGGTGAATATCCTGCAAAGGATTCTATTGGTGCATTGGATGAATGCCCCTTGTATATACCTAATGATTTAGGTTATGTAAAGAAGTTAATCAATCAACATTATCATAGAGAGTAATGACTAGAGAAGCTGTAGTTCAGATGTTGAGAGATATAATGACTAACCCTGGTTACTATGGTAGAATGGTTAAGATGGATACTATCCTCAACTATTGTGTGGAACATGGAAAGTCACCTCAAATGTCTATCAAGTTTGTTCAATTCATAGGAATGAATGAACCTTTACTACATGAAGTCTTCCTTGATACACTAGATATGTTGAAGAAAGAACATGCTATCTTTGAACTATGGAGTGCAATAAATCCATTGTTGCCACAGGGTGGTAGAAGATTATTATCAATTTATTAATAAATAGAAAAATGAAAGAATTAAGTAGAACAGAACTTGCAACAGTTAAGAGAACTGCTGCTAATGTGAAAACATTCAGAGCTAAGAAAGCTAAGTTGGAAGCACAAAAGGCTAAGATTGATGCAGAACTTGAGTCTGTGAACAAAAGTATTGATTTGTTTGAGCAACCCATCATTGAGGTAACTGGTGGTTATACCTCAGAACAAGTATTGAATGGTGAAATGGATGCAGCTTTGCAACAGTTGAAGGTTGCTGAACAGCCTGTTGAAGAAGTGGCAACTGAGACTGCAAGTGTTGCTACAGAGACTCCTGTAGATGCTCCTGCAAATCCCTTTATGCCTACAGAAGAAGCAGGCACAGATGTAAATCCATTGCCTTTTGAAGCATAAGTAATAACATTTTAAACAATTTGAGATATGAATAATTTGAAAAAAGGTGCTAAAGTATTTATGGCTTTTGCCGCAGGCTCTGAATCTAAAGAGAGCAATAGAAAACTCTATATGGGTATTGCTCCTGTATTTGTAACAGCAGTTAACCCTAACAAGGAAATGCTGAGTAAGTTCTATGAGAGTGACATTGATGAAGAGCCTGTATATCTTGGTGAATCTGAGGTAGGTCCTGATGGTAATAAAACCAAAGTTCCTCAAGTAAGAATTGATTTCTTGGTTGTTTCTGATGCTGCTAAGACTAATGGCATTGAGATGAGAACCAAGATTACTTTCTTTGTTAAGAAAGCATTCAGATACAACAGAGATAACACCAAAGTTCAGGTGATTGACAAGTATGGTCAGACTGCTTGGCCTACTATTGAGGAAGCCAAAGCACATGCAATTCCTCAGTATGAAAATGGTCCTGCAAACCTTGACAAAGATTACAGACCTGCATATATTGGTGAGGAAGAATTGACAGGCTTTATCAAAGCCTATTTGAATATCCCTAACCCATCATTCAGCTACAAAGACAAGAACACTGGTGAACTTGTTACCAAGACTTTGCCTAATCTGGATGATGCTCTGGCTAGACTGGATAGCATTGACAACTATTTCAAGGGTGACTTCAAGGAGCTTGACTCTATCTTGAAACTGCAACCTAAGAATGTTGTGAAGGCATGTTTTGGTGTAAGAACAACTGATGAAAACAAACAATATCAAGCTGTTTATACTCAGAAGTTCTTGAAGAACATTATTACTGATTACAGCAAACTTGATGCAGATATTCAAGGAAGAAAAGCTGCTGGCTCCTATCCTACAACTGAGTTCAGTATTGAACCTTTGCATGAATATTCTGTAGAGTCAACTGACTTCTCAGCAGGTGCTATGCCTTTCCCTCCTGCAAATCCTACAAATGGTAATGCAGCTCCTGCTGCACAGGCAGGTCCTTGGGGCTGGGTACAGTAATTAAAAATAACCTTTAACTTGAATTGATATATGGCATTTAGTAGTGGTACAACTAGCATAACTCTTAATGATATTCTGAGCAAAGTCAGTGAAGCTGATATACTCTATCATTATTTCAACGTGAGTAATATTCCATGTGTAATATCTAGCCCTCTTAGGGTAGATAAAGACCCTTCTTTTGGTATTTATACCTTAGATGGAAGTAAAATATACTGGAAAGACTTATCCAAGAATACCTCAGGAGGTCTTTGGGATATGCTAGGTGAATATTGGGGGGTGAGTTACAGAGAAGTCTTAAAGAAAGTCTGGGATGACTTACCTAATATATCCACTACTTATGCTAAATCAAACAAGATGGGCAAACCCCAGTCAATTAGCAGTTATAGTGAAAGTACTGACTTACAATGCAGAGTAAGAGAATGGAGGAAGCATGATATTGAATATTGGCAATCCTTTGGTATATCTCTCGATTGGCTAAAATATGCAGACATTTATCCTATATCACATAAGATAGTGATTAAGGGTAACAACAAATTCATATTTGCTGCTGATAAGTATGCTTATGCTTATGTTGAGAGAAAAGAGGGTAAAGTTACTCTTAAGATATATCAACCATTCAATACTAATGGCTATAAATGGTCAAACAAACATGATAGGTCAGTAATAAGTCTTTGGACTAAAATACCTGAGCAAGGAGAGAAGTTAATAGTCTGCTCTTCAATGAAAGATGCTCTATGTGTTTGGTCTAATACAGGTGTGCCATGTATTGCAATTCAAGGTGAAGGTTATAGTATAAGTGATACTGCAATTAGTGAACTTAAAAGGAGATATAAAGAGATTTATATACTACTGGATAATGATGAAGCTGGCTTGGAAGATGCAAGGAAACTGTCAGAGTCCACTGGGTTCACTAATTTAGTATTACCTGATTATGGAGCTAAAGATTGTAGTGACTTATTCAAGCTCCTTAACAATGTGAATGAGTTCAAACAGGTGATTCTCAGCCTTATAAATGGAGAACAAGTAAACATCAATATCCCATTTTAAATTAAATAACATTATGGAAGCAAGAAAGATTTTATTCGTGATGAACAACAGTTCAAGTCAGAAAAGTATTATGTCAGAAGCTGAAACTCTTGGTGCTTTAAAAGCAGACATGAGAAGGGCAGGTATCAACTATGACAACATGACATTCTATGAAGGTAGAACAAGAACAGAATTGAAGGATGATGCCTCAGTTCTGCCTACTAATGTTCCTGTTGCAGCTAAGGGCACAACCCCTGCCACTACTACCAATGACTTGGTGTTCATGTTGACCACAGCTAACAAGAAGATTAGAAGTGGCGCTGGTGATAGACCTGCTGCTTATGCTAAGATTAAGCAGCTTGGATTGCAGGATGCTTGTAAGGCTAAGTATGGTAAGAACTTTACCCAGTGCAGTACTTCTGATTTGGAGGCACTAATTGCAGGTGCATCCCCTAAAGTTGAACCTAAAGTAGAAGCTCCTGCTGTTAAAGCTGCCCCTACCATAGGTAATACTGCTGTTATTATCAGCAATGCAGGTAGTGCTAAGCCTAGAGTTATGAAAGTAGTAATGGAAACTGTCAATGTGAGCTTGAAAGAAGCTAGAGCTATCGTTGAGGGCGTTCCTTCAAGAATCCAAGGATTGACTAAGGAAGTTGCTGCTAAGTTTGTAAGTGACTTGATTGGTGCAGGTGCTATGGCATCTATTGAAGGTCAAGGTGGTGCTCCTGCATCTGTTGCACCTGTACAAGTAATAGATGTAAAGGCAAGAAGAATCTTAGGTCAATTATTGAATCTTCTTATTGATGAAGAGGATTTATATGGCAACTATTCAGAATTGCTTGATGACCTACAAGGTGAATGTGGTGAAACTCAAGCTGTAGAGACAAAAGCTGAACAGCCTGCTCCTAAGAAAGAAGATGATAACCTTTCTCAATCAGAGATTAATTCTCTGTTTGGTGGTTGGGCACGGTAAATAACATTAAGAGGTTGGTGAGTATTCATCAGCCTCTTTTTTTTGGTGATATATGGAAGAAAGAATAATAGAAAAGATAACAGGCATGTATAACTCTATCATGGAAAAGCCTAATATTATTTATGATATATTTAAGGATTTCTATGGTGAAGAGTTTGTAGATATGCAGAACTACCTATCACTAGAAAGGTATATATCTCTTATTAGAAGGAACTTCTCAGAGGAAAGTATTCTTGAACCAGGGAATAATCTTTATGGTTCTGACAGGTTCAATGAGATATTTATATTAGTTAGATTTCCAGAAGTTAGGGTAACTAATGAAAATGATAGATATATAGACATCTGGGAGTTGTATGCTAAAGTAACTTTTAATTGGAGAGGTAAATCAAGAGGAGACTTCCTGCTAAATAGAGCTGAATATGATGTATTTCAATTACAGAATAACTATATGCACAGTCATATTCACTCTATTCCTACGAGTGATTTTACATCATTTCAATCTCCTTGTTTAGGTAGTGGTCCTATTAGAGATACTCTTGCATTACTAGCAACAGACTTTGATGAACTAAGATGGCAATTATTCTGTCTTGAGCTTAGTAAATATGTTCAAGTAGAGTCACTTGCTGGAGGTCCTTATAAGAGAATGGAGAATCTTGGTAAGAATAGTATGAGTCGTGGTGAGAGTAATTGGTCTATGTTTAGTGATGAAAATTTGCCTCATTTTAATTCATTTAATAATGAAAGAGTTAGACAATTTGTCAAATGGCTTCTTGAGAGAAAGAAACTCAAGTTCGATTTTGCTAATGGTAGCTATGGTATCAGTATGTCATATATCACTTGGAGAATATTCTTGAGCAATGAATTCATTGAATGGTACAATATTCAATATGCTGAGGGTAATGCAACTGCTACATATTTAGACTTGCTTGCAGAAGGTGTACTTGTAAAAGGAATCATCAATAACAACAGGTTCTATTATGATAACAGTGGTAGAGGAACTAACTATTCAAGATACGTAGGAAAAAGGATATGCACTTTTAAAGGTGAGGATGTAAGACTAGTGGTGAGGGATTTGGAGAGCAGAGCTAACGATAATAACTTATCTAATTTTATTAACAACAAACTTGCAGAATACATATATAAATGTATTTTGAAAGTAGTAAATTATGAATATGGAAACAACAGTACAGAAACCCAAACTGCTGGACCTAGTAAAACAGTCATCTACATATAAGTTGATTGTAAGCCCAGAATTGGAACAGAAAATAAGATATTACTTGGATAGATTTCCAAGAGATGAATACTCAGGTACTTTATTCTATACAGTATCTGGAAGTTTTGAAACTAAAGACTTGGTAATTAATGCCTTTGATTTCCTATTGCAAGATATAGGAACTAGTGGCTATACTGAGTTTAACCAGTCTCCTGATGTAATAGGTTATATGGTAGAGCATCCAGAGTTACTTGATGAAAAGGTATATCAAGGATTAATGCACTCACATCATATATTAGGTGCATTCTTTAGTGGTACAGACTTAGCTACTCTTAGAGAAGAGGGCACTGATAGAATTCACTTTGTATCCTTGATTATTGATACTAAGGGTACTTATCAAGCAGCTATTACAAGAGTGGTTGTTGAGGAGATGCAGGCTACTGGCTTCATTAAATATCCTACATTTAATGGTCAAGAGGTAACTGGAAGCCCTGTTACTTATAGCTTCAATAGAAAGAAGCTTGAGTACTTTATGCTTGATGTAGAAAGACCTGCCATTGAAAATCCCTTTTCAGAAATGGCTGCTAGGATTGAAGAAGTTAAAGAACAGAAAGCTAAAGCTGCTAAAGAAAAAGCTGCAACAACTCCTTATGGTAACTATGGTGGTGGCTATAATAACTATGGTCAATATGGAAACTGGGGTAAGAAAGAGGATAAACCAGCAGTACCTACAAATGGCATCAGTTACCAGACTAATGTAGGAAGAGGTAATCTAGCAGTACCTACAAATCCTAACTATGTACCACCTGTACAGAATGAGTTACCTTTTGAAGAACCTGATGTTAATGTGCCACCTCCTTATGGTCATGTTAAAGTTGACCCTGAGACTATTAATGATTTAGCTGCTCAGTTAGTTACTGGTGACATCAATTACTTTAAGCCTACTGATACAACTCTTGATGAATTAGCTAGGGCTGGTGAAGAGATGTTTGAACAAAGGTTTGAAGATGAAAAGCTATTCCATGCTTGGGCAGAACAATATGTAGAGTTCCTTGTGTACTATACAGAAGACCCTAAGCTTGAGATGTTTGATGATGAAGTACTTGCTGCATTAATTGCACATGACTTAGCGGAGGTGCTTAGTGCACTCACTACTAAAGGTAAGTATATTAATCAGTTCATTGAAATATTAAATAGATATATCATTTAATTATGAATGAAGAAGAAAGAGTAATAGAAGCAGTGCCTACTGATTATGAAGAGGCTATGCAGACTGCTACATTTGATGAGGCTCCAATACCTGTTGTAGAGGAGTCATTATCTCCTGATTTAGCTGCACTAATAGAAGAAGCTAATAGATTTTTAGCTAGTAGAGAGGTTGAAGAATCAACCCTTATAGATGATACTCTTCAAGTATCTGAGGAACCATCAGTAGAATTGACACCAGAAGAACAAGCTGTACTTGACCAAGCAATTGCTACTCAAGACAGTGAGATACCTGTGAATTCTGCTACTCTGCAACTGCAAGAATCTACAAGTAGATTTAGTGGTGCTGTCTGGTATGAAGCTATTCGACAGAAATCTATTATATTAGCTGGATTAGGTGGTATTGGTAGTTATGTTGCATTTCTATTAGCTAGAATGCAACCAGCTAGAATCACTATGTATGATGATGATATAGTAGAAGCTGTTAATATATCAGGTCAGTTGTATAGTGTAACAGATGTAGGAAACTATAAAGGTAATGCCATTTATCAAATGATGAAGAATTATGGTAACTTCTATAATGGTAATGTGAATACTCAAAGATTTACTGGCCAATCCTTAGGAGGTCCTATTATGATTTGTGGCTTTGATAACATGGAAGCAAGAAAGGTATTCTATCAAAGTTGGAAGAACTGGAGAAACACAACTGATGATTCATCTAAGTGTCTATTCATTGATGGTAGATTAGCAGCAGAAGAATTTCAAGTAATTGCAATTCAAGGTGATGATGAAAGGGCAATGAAACTCTATGAAGAAGAATGGTTGTTTAGTGATGCAGAGGCAGAAGAGACTCTCTGTAGCTATAAACAAACTACATTTATGGCTAATATGATTGGCTCAGTTATGGTCAACATATTTGTTAACTTTGTAGCTAATGAATGTGACCCAGTATTCCCAAGAGATGTGCCCTTCCTTACTACCTATGATGCAACTACTATGTATTATAAAGTAGAAATGTAGTATGGCAGTAACAATTAACTATAGATTTGCTAGTACAATTGCTGGCTTATTCAGAAATGAAGGAAGTGGTGAGTATTCTCAGTTATCTCAAGCAGGTGTAAGTTGGTCTAATAATAATGTGCTTAATAGGTTCACTAAATGTGATTTAAGTGGTCCAGAGTTTGAGGTTCCAGTTGCTATAAGAGGTTATGCTGAGAGAGAACTAAGAACTACTATTGGGAAAACCTTTTCAAGTATAGGAGAAAAAGAGTTAGTGGTTCCTATAATTCAGCAGAGTTATATTAATAACAAAAAAACTGCTGATTCTATACTCAAACAACTCTTTGAATCTACCATTCAATATGGCATGGTGAATATAAAGACAAACAAAGATATTGAGTATCATGGAGGAAGAGGCTATATCTTTGATGCTAATTTTAACCCTATATTCTTTGCTACTCTGATAGGTCATTATGATGTTGAAGATGTCAGCAATAGAGTGAGAGGTTGGACTTGGACTGAATGTAGAGTGTATTTACATCCTAATATAATCATTGACGGTAGTGACTTAATAGGTAAAGGTATAATGAAGAAAGTTCTTCCTTATTTGTTAAGTAGCAGAAATGTTCTTCCTTATTCTAGTATAAATTGGATAAAAATAAGTGAGAATATTAAAGTCAAGGTTATTATTGAAGATGCTAGTAGGTTCTTTAGAACTCCTACACCTATGAGAGCTGACTTTACTAATGAAGAGATGAATGAAATGTTAGCAGCTCATGCAGATGAAGTTGTAAGACAGTTTAAGTTATGACACTAAATGAATATTTTGGTAATTGGATTAGAGTTATAGATGTTAATGAGTTGAATAAGGTTACTGGGATTATAGGCAATATAAGAAAGCCTATATGCCCCAGTATTCCTAATATATTCAAAGCATTTACTCTATGTCCCTATAAGAACTTGAAAGTAGTTATGATAGGACAGGACCCATATCCACAGAAAGATGTAGCTACAGGTATCCTATTTGGTAATAGAAGTGAGATAAGTGAAGATGACTTATCTCCTTCACTAAAGATTGTTAAAGAGGCTTGCATTAATTTTGAGATTCCACATGATAGTATTATCTTTGACCAGACTTTAGAGAGTTGGGCTAATCAAGGAGTACTAATGATTAATTCTGCACTGACTTGTGAGATGAATAAAGTAGGCAGTCATACAATGTTATGGAGACCTTTCATGACTAAGTTATTGAAGAACCTATCTGAGTGGAATACAGGTATAATCTATGTTCTATTTGGAGAACAAGCTAGAACATTTATACCTTATATTAATAGCAAGTCTAATATCATTCTTGAGGAAAAGCATCCAGCCTACTATGCTAGAATGGAAAAGAGGATGCCTTCAACAGTCTTTGAAGAAATAAGCAGACTAACAAAAGAGAAGTATGGTGAACCTATTAAATGGTTCCAAGAGTATTAATAAATAATAATTTCAAATCATGAAAAAGTATGTATTTGTAAAGACAGGTGAAGCTGTAGAGTTAGGTCAAAAATTGGCTAGAGTTGCTAACACATTGTTAGGTCCTGTTGTAGTAGAAGAAGTAGAAATCACAGAGAAAACACTTCCTATGTTTATTAAGAGAGGTGTAATTTCAGTGCAAGAAGAGGAAGCTAATTGCACTCATGTGAACATTGACTATTACATTGGACATCTTGCTGAAAGAATCAACTGGAAGCCTGAGAACTTGGCTAGATATCTGAATAATTTGGCTGGCATCAATGAAGCTGCTGTATTCTCAATCCTGTTGAGAGAAGTTGCAATTGTGATGGATAAGAAATATCCAGACCATATTGAAAGAAGCAAGGAGATTTATGTCATTGACATGACTGATGGTGAGATTCATAAACTGAGAGAGTTACATAAGGTAAAGAATTTCAGAAACTTTGCTGCATTCAGAACTATTGAAGATGCTCTATGCGCTAAACATATTCTGAAAGATTTTATGAAAGAATTGTTTAAGAGAGATGGAAAATAAGAAGGTCAAAAATGCTACCCCAACAGTAAGTAATGGTATTGAGTTCAAGTCCAAGATTGAAGTTATGGTATATAATACCCTAGTTCAACATGGATTTGAACCTCAATATGAACCTATCACTTATGTAATCTGGAGTGGATTTAGACCTACTATACCTTTCTATACAAGGAATGAGAAAACTAAACAACAGATACTCAACCTTAGGAAACTAGTGGATGTAACATACACCCCAGACTTCTACATAGAGTACAAAGGATTAAAGATTATCATTGAAGCTAAAGGCTTTGAGAATGATGTCTGGCCTTACAAGTTTAAGATGTTCAGACATTTGCTTGAACAACAGCCAGATAAAGATAAGTATTTAATCTTTGAGATATTCACAAAGAAACAATTGTTGGAAGCAATAGAAATAATTAAAGGTTATGGAACCAGTAGAGAGAATGATGAGCTTAACCAAGTGCCTACCAAAGAGTGATATTGTATTAGCACAGAGATTTATTGATTCAAGAGATTTTGAGTCATTGCAAGAACTTATTGATTCAGCTATTATCAAGGCAAGGAAGAGTTTAAATAGTGATAATCCTAAGGAAGAGTATCTTAGTTTAGATATGGATGAATTAGTCAAACTGAAAGCAGAGGTAGATGTTTATGTAGAACAGTTACAAATACCTTATCAGGATGATGTAGAAGAGTTTGAAGATTATGCAGAAGAGTATTAAGTCCATAAGTTGGCAAGTTACAGAATCTGTTTATAGAGCAGACCCAGCTATCAGTTATTCTACATTAAGTAGGTTTGATAGAGAAGGTTGGAGAAAGATTGGAAGTCTCTTTGATAAGATTGAATCACCAGCATTAAGATTTGGCAGTGCAGTTGACACTATGCTAACTGACGGTGAAGCAGCTTTTACACAGAGATTTATGGTGTGTGAATTTCCATCATTATCAGAGGTACTAATATCATTAACTAAAGAACTATTCAATGGTTATGGTAATGACTATAGAAGTCTTGATTTAGTACCTGATGAGATAATATTAGCACACTCTCTTTCCTATCAATCTAATTGGGGGGATGAGGCTAAACTCAAGCATATTAGAAGCAAATGTGGAGATTATTATAAGTTACTTGCACTATCAACAGATAAAGAAATCTTGTCTCAGAAAGACTATGATGATACTGTTGCCTGTGTTAATGAACTTAAGACTAATCCTTATACTAAAGGATTCTTCAAGATTAACCCATTTGATACTAGATTTGAAAAGGAATTCCAATTAAAATTCAAAGCTGAGTTTAATGGAATATCTGTCAGATGTATGTTTGATGAGTTAGTAGTTGACCATCAAGAGAAGATAATTTATCCTATTGACTTAAAGACTTCTGGTCATGCAGAGGAAGACTTTGAACAATCATTTGTTACATGGAGATATATGATACAAGCACAGCTTTATACATATATACTTCAACAAGTAATTAGTAAAGATGAATACTTCAAGGACTTTAAGATTGCACACTATAGTTTTATAGTAATTAATAGGTTTACATTAGCTCCACTTGTATGGAGGTATTATGGTAACTTTAGTGAAGTTGATATGAAGGATGATAAAGGTAATATATATAGAAATTGGAGGAAACTTCTTGTAGAACTTCATTATTACTTACAGTCACCAGATATTAAATACACTAAAGAAGCTAGAGAAAGGAATGGTATTATGAAAATAAGTAATTTACAGCCAGCATGACAGAGTTAGAATATTTTAAAGGTGATAAACTTGCAGCCTCAACTTGGAGGAATAAGTATGCAGCAGAAGGAGAACAAACTCCTGATGATACACACAAAAGGTTAGCTAAGGAATTTGCAAGAGTAGAGAGTAATTATAACTGGAAGAGTAATATAGATAGGGCTTTTAGTAATTTATCAAACTATGGCTATGTTAGACCACAACTTGATGAAGAGGCTATCTATCAGTTATTCAAGGACTTCAAGTATATTATACCTGGAGGTTCAGTTATGTCTGGTTGTGGAACTGGAGCATTGGTAAGTCTTAGTAATTGTTTTGTAATAGGTAGTCCTAAAGATAGTTATGCAGAGATAATGAAGACAAGAAGTCAACAAGCTCAACTTATGAAGAGAAGAGGTGGAGTTGGTTATGACTTATCTCAGCTAAGACCAAGAGGAGCTAAGGTTAATAATGCAGCGAAGTCTTCAACAGGTGCAGCATCTTTCATGGATGTATGTTCAGATATAACCAATGAAGTGGCTCAGAATGGAAGAAGAGGTGCCCTTATGTTAAGTATGAGTATTAATCATCCTGACATTGAAGAGTTCATTACTAAGAAGCAGGACTTAACTAAGGTAACTGGAGCTAATATATCAGTGAAGGTTACTGATGAATTTATGCAAGCTGTTGAGAATGATAAGGATTATATCCTTAGATTTCCCGTAGATGAAAGTGTACCTCAAGGTCTTATGATTGAAGAGATGCCATATAATGAATTATGGTTCTTCTCAGATGATGACCATCCAAACTCTTTCTTCAAGAAAGTAAGAGCAAGGGAGTTATGGGATACTCTCATGCACTGTGCTTGGAATACTGCTGAACCAGGGATTATGTTTGAAGGAGCAATGCACAACTATTCTCCTGATGGTGTATATCCTGACTTCAAAATGGTTGGAACTAATCCTTGTGGTGAAATACCAATGGGTCCATTTGATAGCTGTAGGTTGATTCATATTAACTTGAGTAGTTATATTGTAGACCCATTTACAGATAAGGCTCACATTGATGAAGAGTTACTCTATATGCACTCTTATGAGGCTATGAGATTGGCTGATGATTTAGTTGATTTAGAGATTGAAGCTGTTGACAGGATTATTAACACAGTGAAGAATGATACTGATGATACTGAGTTCAAGTTATGGAGTAAAATCAAGGAGACTGCAATTCAGGGGAGAAGAGCTGGCTTAGGTTTCACTGGTCTTGCTGATGCAATAGCTATGTTAGGATTGAAGTATGACTCTGATGAAGGTATTAGTCAGGTTGGACAATTAATGAAAGTTATGTTCAAAGGTCAGCTTGATAGTAATATTGATATGGCTATTGAGAGAGGTTCATTCCCTGCTTGGGATTCTGTTGTAGAAGCAGAATCTAATTCAGATTGGCTAAAGTTTATAAGAAGTAACTATCTTAAAACTTGGCTTAAGATGGCTCAGTCTGGTAGAAGAAACATCAGTTGGTCCACTGTGGCTCCTACTGGAACTGTAAGTATCATGGCTGGTACAAGTAGTGGTATTGAGCCTGTATTCATGCCCTTCTATCAAAGGAAGAGAAAATGTATGTCTGAAAGTGATAGGGTAGATTATGTAGATAAAGTAGGTGAGAAATACACTTTATTTACAGTAGTTCATCCTAACTTGAAGAGATGGGCAATAGAGACTCTCAATTATTCTGAGTCAGAAGTCAATGAATGGAGCTTGGGAGTATGGAAGGAAGTCTGGAAGGAAAGTCCTTATTATGGTTCTACAGCACCAGAGATTGATTGGAGACAGAGAGTTAAATTACAGGGAGTAGTTCAGAAATATATCACTCACAGTATCAGTAGTACAGTTAATCTGGCTAAAGAAACTACAGAAGAAGAGATTGCTGACATCTATATTGAGGCATGGAAACAAGGATTGAAAGGTATCACTATTTATAGAGATGGATGCAGGGAAGGTGTATTAACTCAGGTTGAGAAACCTAAAACTATTGAAGGAAGACAAGCTCCTAAGAGACCTAAAGTTCTTGAAGCTGATTACTATCAAGTTAAAGTCAAGAAAGAGCAGTTTATAGTTCTTGTAGGGCTTCTTGAAGGTAAACCTTATGAAGTGTTTGCATTCAGACCTCTCAATCCTGTTAATATTCCAGCACATAAAGGTACTATTACTAAGGTAAGTAAGATGCACTATAGCTTTGATTCTGAACATATTAATATATCTAACCTAGAGTTAGCTAATACTAATATTGAAGAGAATGCAGCTACACTATACTCTTCAATGTTGTTGAGACATGGTGTAGATATTAACTATATTATCAAGACTGCAAGAAAAGTCAATGATAATATTAGTTCATTTAGTTCAGCTATGTGTAGAATACTGGCTAAGTATATACCTAATGGTGAAGTAAAGGGTGAAGTATGCCCTGATTGTGGAGGAACTTTAGTGAGGGAAGGTGGTTGCATTCACTGTAAAGACTGTGGCTACTCAAAATGCTTGTAACATGAAAATTGAAACTAAGTTTAATATGGGGGATTCTGCTTTTGTTATGTATAATAACAAGGCAGTTCCCATACTTATTATGGGAGTACATTACTCTTTAGATAGATATGCAGGTGAAATAATCTGTTACTCTGCAAACATATCAACTGGTAATGGTCTGGAGAGGTTTAAAGAAAAAGAAGTATTCAAAACTAAAAAGGAATTATTAGAATCATTATGAAATTGAAGATAAAGATAAGAGAAATAACAGAAGGCTGTATGCCTGAAATAATAGAGAAAGGTGACTGGATTGACCTTAGGGCAGCAGAGGATGTAGTGTTAAAAGCACCTCAAGCTGGTGTAAGGAAGAGAGAAACTATTGATGGTGAAGTGATAAGTCATAGAGATGTATCTTTTAATTATCACTTACTTAACTTAGGAGTGGCAATGCAACTCCCTGCTGGCTTTGAAGCAATTGTAGATGCAAGAAGTAGCACTCCTAGTAAGCTAGGTATAATCTGTGCTAATAGCCAAGGTGTAATTGATAATTCATATCAAGGAAATGATGATGAATGGAAGTTCCCTGCTATTGCTATCAGAGATACTACTATTCATAAAGGTGATAGAATCTGCCAATTCAGAATTCAGTTAAGTCAGAAAGCTACTATGTGGCAGAAGCTTAAATGGCTCTTTAGCTCAGGCATTGAACTTGTAAAGGTTCAGAAATTGAATGGTAACAACAGAACTGGAATAGGTAGTACTGGTGTTAAGTAATAACTCTAAAAAAAAATGAGAACATGATAACAAATATATTATTTGTGGTAGGATTAGCACTTCTGGCTGCTCTCTTTGCCAAGGTGGTTGATATGGCTAGAAAGGGAGATACAAGAATGTTGGCAGATAAGATGTCATTCAGAGAAACATTGGATTTAACTGAACTTCCTATTGTTACCTTTAGGAACAATGATAAGAAGTTTAACTTTCTGCTTGATACTGGTGCCACTAATTCAGTAATTAATAAGTCTGCACTTGCAGATATGGTCTCTAATCCTACTGGGAAGAAAGATACTATATATGGGTCTGATGGTAATAGAGAGGAAGTTGATATAGTTTCTATAGGTATTAGTTATAAAGATAATACCTTTGATGAGGAGTTCTATGCTAAAGATTTAGATGCTGCCTTTGGTAATCTAAAGGTTAGTCATGGTGTAAACCTGCATGGAATTCTTGGTAATTCTTTCTTCCAAAGATATAGATATGTCATAGACTTTGATAAACTTGTAGCATATTCAGCAATGTAATGGAGAATATAATCAAACTTAATTCAAGAGGTGAGGAGAACAATTACCTCAAGAGACTTAGTAAACCAGATGGCAAAGAGTCAAAGACTTATGTACTTAAAGTTAGCACACCAACTGTAAGAGTTAGTAAGCTAGCTACAGGATACGAGTTTATTGACCCTTCTGGTGGTCCAATGATTAAGGTTGGTTCTCTTCTTGAAGAAGCTCAAGCAGTAGTCAAATCAATTGACTATATTATGGGTTATGGATATACAATAACATTTGAATAATATGACAGAAGACTGGGAATTTAGAGAGGAACAGCAGGAAACCATCTACTATGGTGAGCAAATATACTTTGTCACAGGGCAATCTTATTTGTTTGAAGATGAGGATAGACCTTTCAAATGTATCTCAGTTGAGCAGTCTTTGGAGCTACTGGAAACCCTGAGAATAGTAGGCTTGGATAGTGAAACTAAAGGTACTGAAATCTGGCAAGGACAGTTGTTACTTCTTCAATTAGGTAATAAACACTTTCAAATAGTGATTGATTGCTTGACTATAGATGTAAGAAGGTACAAAGAGTTCCTTGAAAGTGACAGACTCTTTATCATTCACAATGCCAAATTTGATTTAAGATGGCTATATAAAGAAGGAATTGTAGTAAGAAATGTCTATGATACTTTCTTAGGTGAAAAGATACTATTCTTAGGTTTCCCTCCAGGCACAGTCTCTTTATCTTTACAAGCTTGTTGTGATAGATACTTGAATATACATCTTGATAAGACTGTTAGAGGTAAGATACATGCAGGTTTAACAGATGAGGTAATTATATATTCAGCCAATGATGTTGTTTGGCTTGAGGATGTAATGAATGCTCAATTAGAACAGATTAAAGCTAGAGGTCAACTCAATGCTTTAGAGGTTGAGAATAGATTTGTTAGAGTACTTGCATATATTGAATTCTGTGGTATTAGACTTGATGCTGTTAAGTGGAAGGCTAAGATGGTTAAGGATGAAGCTAGATTGAGAGAAGCTGAAACCAAGTTAAATGAATGGGTGATTAACTATGTGTTATCTAAAGGTGAAAATGCTGAGATAGCTTATGATTCTACCACTAGAAGAGGTAAGAAGAAGAGGGCTAAGGCTAGTGCTGGTAAATATGTAGCTATAGACCCACAGAGAAACTTGTTTGAAGAGTCTAAACCTAGATGTATAATTAACTGGAATAGTAACAAGCAGGTTATTCCATTATTTGAAGAATTAGGCTTTGAGTTGTGGACTAAGGATAAAAAGACAGGCAAGTTAAAGAAGTCTGTAGATTCAAAGGTGCTAGGAAAGCAGAAGGGTAAGAGTGATATTCTTCCCTTGTATCTTGAGTATTCAGCAGCATTTAAAGTAGTAACTTCCTTTGGTCAAAACTTCCTTGATGCTATTAATCCTGTTACTGGAAGAATACATCCTACCTTCAATCAAATGATGGATACAGGTAGATTGAGTTGTGGTAAAGGAGGTAAGAAAGGTGGAGGAAAGACTAAAGATGATGATATAGCTGAGGATGAAACTGATGTAAGTGCAGATGAAATTATTGCAGTTGATAAGAGTGTAAATGTGCAACAGTTACCTAGTGATGAGGAGACTAGAGCATGTTTTATACCTAATACAGGGAATCTGCTTGTTGACTGTGATTATGGAGACCAAGAAGGTCATGTGTTTACTGAATTAACTCAAGATAAGGCATGGATTGAATTCTATAATGACCCTGCTGAGAGAGATGGTCATGCCTTTGTAGCTAAAATGATATTCCCTGATGAGCTTAAAGATATACCTGAAAAGGAAGTAAAGAAGAAGAGAAAGGACTTAAGAGACGCAGCTAAACCTGCTAGATTTACCTTTAATTATAATGGTACAGCTAGTGCATTAGCAGCTAATACTGGTAAGCCACTTGACTTCTGTGAGAAGTGCTTTGTTACTTACTTTAATGCTTTTAAAGGTATTGACAGGTTCTTTAAAGTATCTAAGAGAAAGATGTGGGAAAGAGGATATATCTTAATCTCAGAATTAACTGGATTAAGGGCATATATCTATGACTGGCCTATCCTCAAAGGTATTGAGAGAAGGAAGAATGGCATGGGTCAAGAGTTCTGGGACTTATATAGAAGTGCTAAGGAATCTGGCTTAGTTATAGAGGATGTTCCTAACTCAGTTCTGCAAGAGATTGCAAGAAAGTTTGCTAAAGGTGAGCCTCTTCAAGCTATAGCTATAAGGTATGAATATAAGGTTAAAGTAGCTGGTAAAGTAGAAACAAAATACATTGATATTAACTGGCAGACTGTAATAGTCAAAGTCTTCAAGCACCTTAGTAAAAGAAGGAGTGCATCAGAGAATCAATCATGTAATTATACTAGTCAAGGAACAGCAGCAGCTATGACTAAAATAGCTGGTAGTGTGTATTTTGACCATCTGATAGAGAGTGGGAGAATATTCAAAGTTCTTATACCAAATGATGTACATGATGAGTATTTGATTGAACCTCCTGCTGAAATAGCTGAGGAGGAAGCAGCTAAGTTAAGTGAATGTATGGAGTATGCTGCATCACTATTTTGTAAATCAGTGACTATTAAGGCAGTGCCTGAAATAGGAACACATTGGATTCACTAATATGGATACAAGTTATTTAGAATATGCTTTAAAACAACATGCTTATACAATGGGGCAAGTAGTATTAGCTACTGCCCACATTGAAGGCATGAAAGCAGAGAATGAGAAAGCTATTCAGAATGGACTTACTCCACCTTATGGGGAAGAACAGTTTGAAAGAGCTATGGAAAGTTATGCCATTGACCATAACAGTGTAATTAATGCTTTTACATACTAAAATTTATGGGTGATTTTATAATAATACTAATCTTGATAGTAATCTTTGCTTGTTTGGCATGGCTACTATATAAGGCTAATAAGCTTCAAAAGAAGAACATTTATGTTTATCCTAAGACTAAGAACAAATATCTTGCTAAAGGTATAGTTAAAATGAAGGACACCTTATCTAATGAATGGATAGATGCAGTCCTTTATATTAGTCTTAAGAATGAACAGTATTATGTTAGGGATAAAAGGCAATTCCTTGACAAGTTTGTAACATTAGAAGATTGGGAGGAAAGTAATAATGGGAATGTTAAAAGTAGGTGATGAAGTTAAATATATAGGAATACACAGTAATTACTTTCATAAAGGTAAAAATTATACTATAAGTAAGATAGTAGACGAGGCTATCTTTTTAGTAGATGATGATGAAGATAACCATGAATGGAGTTATACTGAGTTCTTTAAGAGCTTCTCATTACCCAATACTCTTCAAGTGTCTCAGACTCAAGAAGATGTTAGAAGCTATAATGTAGGACAATCTGATTATGCTAAACATAAAATTCAACCTTGGGATATATGGTTAGAATATAATCTAAATCCTTGGGATGCAGATATTGTTAAAAGGATACTTAGAACTAAGGAAACTGATAGTAGAAAACTTGACTATGAGAAGATAATTCACATAGCTAAAGAGAGAATCAGACAAATAGATGCAGGTTATGAGTAAGATAATTTTATGTAGAGGGATACAAGGCTCAGGTAAAACTACATGGGCTAAACAGTGGGTACTTGAAGACCCAGAGCATAGAGTAAGATTCAATAATGATGACATCAGGAATATGCTTGGTAAATACTGGGTAACTTCAAGAGAAGTACTTGTGAGGGCTTTAAGAGACACTTGTGTACATAGAGCTATGGATGAAAGTTATGATATAGTTATAGACAATATGAACTTGAGCAATCATGAATATGTAGCCTATAGAGATATGGTAGCTTTTCATAATAAGTATGAAGAAGATTCCTGTAAGCATTATACTATAGAGTATAAAGATTTCTTTATACCTCTTGAGGTGTGTATTGAGAGGGACTCTAAGAGAGAGAACCCTATTGGTGAAGAAGTAATAAGAAAGACTTATGAAAGGTATAAATCAATAATTGAAAATGTATGAGTCAACAGGGGATTTATGCAGGGCCAGTTAATGCTAGTCCTAATAGAGATAGGCAACCTACTGAGAAACAGAGGAAGTGGAGAGCTAGAAATAACATACTTTGGAGGTTGAAAGGTATGTCTATTCCCTATTACTCTGGAACTGGAATACTAACATCAGTAGAAGTGGAAAAGCTAACACAAGCTTTCTCACTAATAAGAGAAGTAGTGAGTAATTCTACTCAATCAAGTAGAGAACTTGGGTTCAACGCAGTTGAAAGATGTAGGTATTGTGGTAAACCTTCAACACATGAAGGTGGTTTATGTGATAATTGTTATAATGTAAGACATTATTAATATGGCAGAAATATCAGTTGAAAATGTGATGGTGGAGGCTGAGAGAGACTCATTCTTTCCACCAAGATTATGGGTAATTACCTATGATTTAAGAGGAGTTGGTAAAGGTATTGCAATGGTAAAAGCATCTAATGCAAATGATGCTGAGCAAATACTAAAGACTAATGGTATGTACAATGGTACTCAATCAGAGTATCTTGTAACTAAGACAGAAGAGATTGTCATTCCACCTTGTTGTGGTTTAATGGCAGAACAGAATGTGGAATTCTTTAACAACAATTAACTATGGATAATTTACCTTTAGGAGCAGCAAATCATCCTGATGCACCATTCAATGAACCTTTAAATACTGAACATAAAAGGTTTGTGAGTGTGACTATATCATACTATGATACTGTTGAAGCACCTGTAAATAGCTCTGATGATTTTATAGAAAAGTCTTTTTATAAAAAGGTATTTGACAGAGATATTCCTAAGGAATTTGATATTGATGAAGTTGTAGTACTAAATGACTAATTATGAGAATAATTAAACCAAGTTTTGAGATTTGGGACCAAGAAGAAGGTCTTGAAGGAATTTACAAACAGATTGAGAGAGCAGGAAGAGTATGCTACAAGTCTGAGGATAAGATAACAGAAGATTCTGCTAAAGACTTTGTAGATAGAATGATTAAATTGGGACATGGTGCTATGTTAGAGCATGGCACTATATACCTCATAATTGATTGCTCTGGAAGACTGCTCGATGTTGCAAATAAATATGTCAATAACAAGTATTCCGAATGGACTTTACATCCTGACGGAGTACATTACTGCATTACGACTAACTATAGAGTACTACTTCAGAATGGTTGGCTTGATGATTTGCAATATTTATGTGAACCTACAGAATATCATGAAAAGAGAGTAACTGTTCACTTTGTATGTGACAGGGGAGTTTCCCATGAGTATGTAAGGCATAGAGTATTTAGTTTTGCTCAAGAAAGTACTAGGTATTGTAACTATAGTAAGGATAAATTTGACAATGAACTTACCTATATCTGCCCATGTTGGTTAGACTATGATAGGGTTCAAGAACTTACAGAAATAGCCAATAGAGACAATAAGGAAGTATATAGAATGGGGCATGATGAATCTTTATCTATGGAAGAAAGAGGACTTTGTTCTTTTGTATATGATATGAGTAATCATGAGCATGGTTATCTATTTCAGATTTCAGTGGGTTGGAAACCTCAAGAAGCTAGAGCAGTACTACCTAATGCTTTAAAGACTGAATTAGTAATGACTGGTTTTGTGAGTGATTGGGAGCATTTCTTTAAGTTAAGAGATGCAGGCAGTGCTCATCCTCAAGCAAGAGAACTGGCACATCCATTGCATGAAGAATTCAAGAATAGAAACCTTTTAAATTAGTTAATTATGTTAGGAACATTTGGAACAAAGAAAAACAAGAGTGTAGAAGTATCTAAACCTACATTCCAAGAGAGATTAGGTGGTGTTAAATCTATGTTTAAAAGAGCATATGAAGATGCCCTCAGATTAGACACAGAAATGCAAGCTGTATTGATAGTAAGAAAGAAATGATTGCTTCTATTGAAGCAGATATTAATACTATTGCTACCACTAAGAAAGAGGCAAGAGATTTTATGTCCAATTTAGAAAAGTTCATTTAATTATGGTAAAGAATTTTAAAGTAGGTGATGTATTAAGTGAGAGTTCTCACTATGTAGTGACTGGTATCTATGGTAATGATACAGTACTAAAGCATCAAGAAAGTGGTGATAGTGTACATATTAATAAGATGTACATTGAGAAGTATCTTGAATCTGCTGATGAAGTTATCAATGAAGTAAAGGTAACTAAAGAAGATAAGAAAGATGGTACTTTAGGTATTAGAAGTATCTTTGAGAGTATTCATGGTACTCAAGTGTTTACTGTGTGCTTTAAGAAGCAAGATACCCCTAAGTCTCAGAAGAAACTGAATGCTGAGATTGCTACACTGATTAGTGATTTCTCTAATGAAATTGACACTATTCAAAAGAGCAAGAAAGGTGTTGCTGATGCTGCAAAGAGATTTGCAGAAGAGTTAATCACACATCCTATTCTTCCTTATGAAGAAGGTGAAGATAGAGTACTGAGGGGCTTCAAGATTCAGTTTGAGAGTAGAGATGGCAGATATAACTGTGTCGATATGGACATAGAGGACAATAACAATATAAGACCAGTTAATATTAATACTATCAAATGGCTAATTATTGGAGGCACAAAGTATGTTGTTGAGTAATGATAAAACTGATATTGGAATAAAGAAAACATCAGCACAATGGCAGTCTTTATACCCTTATCCTAAGGTGTTAGACCCTGATGGTTGGGATAGAAAGAACTATGATTATTCTTGGAATGAAGAGCTTATCACACTTGAAGAGTATAAGAATAGATGTAATAGGAGTACTTGCCTCCATCATTGTAATTTCCAATAATAGTAAGGGTAGCATTAGCTACCCTTTTGTTTTTTAGTAAAGATTCTGCTTTTTGTGCAGAACTTTTAGACTTATTCTCTTGTTTATTTAAAAAATATATTCTACTTTTGCAAAGTAATTAACTAATTAATTGAATGTTATATGAGTAAGACTTGTTATACTCCAGTTAAAGGACTGGATGATGTAATAGCTAGTAAGGTAACAGGATGGAATAAATACTTAGTTGCTAATCTTAGAGGTCTGTATCAGGAAAGAAATCCTGAGGCTGAGACTCCTACTGCTGAAACTCTTGTAGAGTTCAGAAGAAGTCTTAGTAAGGAAGATGCTAAGAGAATACTTGATGCTGTTAATAATCCTGCTGTGTCTTATACACAGTTAAGGGATGACTTTAGTGCAGAAGAAAGGTTCAATAGAATAAGTATGATTTCTACTATGTTCTCAGACATTGTAGATGCTGTTCAAGAGGAGAATCCTAGTGTAAGTAGAAGAGATATTGTAGCTGGCTTCACTATTGATGGTCAACAAGTTGGTGGTGTAGCTGGTATCTTTAATGAGATATATGATACTCTTCAATCACAATATAGTGATGCTATACAAGAAGGAAACTCTGAGGTAGCTACTAAATATCAAAAGATATTTGATAACTGGGGAGCTTTACTATCCTTTGCAAAGATTAGAATTAGAGAAGCAGAAGACCTTAAAGTAGGACAGGACATTAGTTTTGCTGATGATGCTAATCCTAATAACTTCAATGATAATGACATGACTGAGAAGTTCATCATGGAAGAGTCAAAGAGAGAAGGTTGGATGGAACAAGCTGAATTTGAGTCTTCATTTGGCTCAATTGGAAAGCAGGTAAGAAAGGTTATTGGAAGAACACCTCAATATAAGGATGGTCAACCAGTACTTGATGATTTAGGTTTCCCTGTAATGCAAGACCCTGTAAGAATGCACCAAGAATTACTTGATGTACTTAGAGGTGTTGGCAGTGAAACTGAAATGATGAATGCTCTTAGAGAGTATAGTAGCACTGCTGGGTGGGTTTCTCCATTCATGGAAGAGCTTGAGAATCCATTAGTAAGAACCCAGTTCTATACTGATTTCAAGAAGAACTTCCAACCTTATGCTATGCAGACTGAGAAACAAGATGGCAGAATTAAGACTTACAAGACTGCTCTACTTAATAGAATTAAAGGTGATAAACCTTTTAGTTCATTCTTGACCTCAGTTAAACTTGGTAAGGTAATTAATCCTACTAGAAGTATCTTTGAAAAGAGTGGTCCTAGTACTAGGATTATGCCAGTAAGAGTAGAGAGAATTAGAAATAAGATAATTGACACTCTTACACAACCAGAGAGAATAACTGAGAAATCTAAGTTCTGGCAAATGTCCAAGGTTGAAAGAAAGCAGTTCTTAATTGATGCTACAGAATCACTGGGTATTGATATAGATGGTGAGACTTTAGATAGAATAATGAGTAAGAACAGAGATGTTAGAGCATTAAATAAGGAATTACTTGATGCTGCTAAGTTTGGTTTAACACTTACTAAGGAAGAGCAAGAGGGAAGGAAGGATGTTAGTTATGAGGAGTTAATCAAGAGAGCTTCCAGTAATGAAAAGAAAGGTGTACTGAGAGAGAAGATTACTAAAGTACTTGCTATTGTAGCTAAGAGCAGGGAAGGCTTAAAGCTTGAAAGTAGAGTAAGATATGGTGATAATACTTTCTTTAGTAATGTCATTCCATCATTCATGGGAGATAGATTTGATAGAATAGCTAGCTTTGTAAAGGCTACTGATAAGAGAGGACTTCAAGCTATGCTTGAAACTACTTATCTTGATTCCTCATACTTCCAGTATAATGGTAAGATACTTAACAAATGGATAGAAGAACTCTATAATAGTGATTTAAGTAAAGAAGATAACTTTGCTGCTAACTTCACATTCAAGAGATTCTTAGGTACTGATAAGCTTACATTTGATGATTTCACTAGTAAGCAACACGCAGTACAGATGCTCAATGAGTATTTCTCTGAAAGGCAGATTAGTCCTAATAGTCAATATGCTTGGTATCCTGTATTTATCCTTGGTGATAGTGGAGTTGCTAAGTTCATTAAAGCCAAGAGATATGGTGGTCAGGAAATCTTAGATGGTTTGTACAATGTCTATGTTCAAGAGAAGAGAAGGATGGAGTTAACTAAAGCTGCTAATAAAAAGATGCAGGAGGAAGGTATAAAGACCATTGACAACTTCTCAAAGAATGAAGATAAGTTTAGCCTACTCCCCTTCCTAAATGAACCTAAGTATGCTGGAATGATTAAAGAGGGAAACCTTGAACAATCAGTTAAGCAAGCTATTAGAGCATATATGGATGATGCTGTTACTAAGTTTAAGCAACAACTGAATAACTTAGGAGTACTTGAACAAGCAGGTAATCAGTATGTATATCTAAGTCAAGAAGTTAAAGGTGATAGAACTATAGACCAAGTGCTAGCAGACTATTACTGGAATACTAAGTTTGCTACTATTCAACAGTTGCAGATGATGACTATTGACCCTTCTTTCTATAAGGGAACCAAGGACTTGCAGAAGAGATATAAGGAAATTCATGCCCCAGGTTCTGCATTAAGTGTAGAAGCTATTGACCCATTCACAGGTGAAAGATATAGTAATGATGGTATTGAAAGAGTAGTTTATTTTGATGATATTGATGTAAATGCTGAGAAGTTTGACCCAGAGTTTATGGCAGCAATTGCTAATCACTTTGGTAAGAACTCTAATGTATATAAGTCATATAAGAAGAATACTCTAACAAATGGTCAAGGCTATAGAACACTTGAAAGTTATAAGAAAGTAATGGGTATGGCTGGTAAGTGGGATGAAAGAATGGAAGCAGCTTATAATCAGATACAATCTATTAGGTCAAAGATAGGTAAAGATGAGAATCCATCAATGGAAGATATTAAGTCTATCTCAGATTTAGCTGTTATATTTCAACCTATTAAGCCTTATTTATTCTCTTTTGAAAACTATAGTATCAATGGAGCAGATATGTTAAAGATACCTGTTCAGCATAAGTATGCTGAGGCAGTTCTTATACCTGAACTTCTTCCTGCTGGTAGTAAGTTAAGAGATATTGCATATTGGATGGAAGAGCACGTTAATCCTGAAACTGGTAAGAGTGAGCCTATAGATATGATTGGTTCTACTAAGATTGTTAAGGTAGGTGGATTTGGTTCTACTAATATAGCTAATGCAACCCATGATAACATAGATGAGCACCTTAATAAAGGTTATGTTCATCAGTTAAGCTATGCTGACTATAGAATTCAGACTAATGTTCCAGAGCATATTAACAGTTCTCAGTTGTTTGGTACTCAGGTAAGAAAGCTGATTATGGCTAAGGTAGAAAGGTTCAAAGACTACAGTAGCTATATAGGTGGAAAGAGAGTTAATCTTGGTGGTAAGTATGGTAATGTTAAGTTGAATGGTGGTAATCTTGTAAGGTTCTATAATTCTCTTATTACTGCTAATATCATTGATTCTTATCATCTATTTGAGAATGCAGTATCAGATGCTGGTAAGATAAGTAATAGACTAATTCAGACTACAGCTAACAACAGCAGGGAGTCTAAAGATAACATTATGGCTTATAGTCTTAATGCTAAAGGTGAATTTACTATACCTTTATTTGAAGGAGGATTAGAGCATGATAGCTCAGCTTTATTCTTTAGTCTCTTCAAGAAGATGGTAAACAAACAGTCTATTAAAGGTGGTAGTGCAGTTCAAGTATCTGCTATGGGTATTACTGGTTATGAAGAAGATGGAGGTTTGAGATATGTAATAGACCCCAATAATCCTAATAACATACTGTATGCTGAGTGTGAGATTCCTTGGGATTTGACCTATACTGATAATGCTGGTAAAGAGCATGCTCTTGACTTTGGAACCTACTGTAATGAAGATGGTACATTAAAGGTTGATGCAGATGGTAATACATTACTTGAAAAGACCTATCCTAATATACTTAGTTTACTTGCATATAGAATTCCAACTGAAAGAGATTACTCAATGATTAATCTGAGAGTGAAAAGATTCAGTCATAAGACTGCTGGAGGTACTATTAAAGTACCACCTCAGGGAACTACTATTGCAGGTTTTGACTTTGATATTGATAAGTTGTACTTTATGAGAAATGAGTATCAACAAAGACAACTTACATCAGAGGAGGTAAAGAATATATGGTCAGAGTTCTATGATACATATCCTAATTTGAAGGCAGTTCTTAAAGAAGCTAGAGAAGAGGACACTGAATCATTAGATAGGCTGTATAAGTATTGGGAGAAAGCTGGATTACCTTATACATATCAAGCAGCTTTTAATCAGTTTGTAGCTGATAGAGGTTATATTAAATTTGAAGAGTATGATTTTAGTAAGAGTCCATTAGAGAATAGTAAGGCTAGTAGAAACAACATGCTTATTCATCTAATTCAGCAGAGATTAAGTGATGTTGAAACCTTTGGTGATAGATATACCCCTGGTGGATTTAGTAATGCTTCAAAGGCAGCTAGAGTGATGAGAGAATTAATGTTTGGTAATGTAATTGCTGACCATAGCTCTAGCACTGTTGACCTTTCTAGTATTAATAGAGCTATAGATGAAGGTAAACTGGAAGACCCAGAACCTAACTATGACCCTAGTGACCCTATGACTATTGTTACTTACAATCAGCAGAATAATGTTGCAGGTAAGCTGATTGGTATATTTGCTAATCATAATACTAATCATGCTTTTGCATCTTTGATGGAAGAATTCTATTTGAAAGAAGCTATCTCATTTGCAGGCAAGACTTATGCAGACTTATTACACAATAGTGAGATAGATACAAGTTTGAATGTTGCTGAGTTCTTAGCTGCATCAGTAGATGCTGTTAAAGACCCTGTACTTAACTTCTTGAATCTAAATACTATTACTGCTGATGCTGGTGCAATGTTAGCAAGACTTGGTTTCACAACTGAGGATATTGGTTTGTTATTTAATCAACCTATTATTAAGGATATATGTGAATACAGCTTTAATAATGGTATGTCTGATATTAACTCTGTGATAGATAATGTATTAGATACTTATGAGGTTGAAGATGAATTAAATAAAGCTATACCTGAGGAGTTTGATAAAGAGCAGCTAGCATACAACATTGTTAGAAGTGCTAATGAAGATAAGAAAGACCTAATGAGAGATGATGAGTTTGTTGAAAGACAGATTCATGTAGCTGACTTATTCAGAAAGATACTTGAGGCAAGTAATGATGTTTCTCAGTTTGTTAGAAACACTAAGTTTACTGCATCTAATGCTGTAGGTTCTACCTTTGGTGATGCCTATGCACAACAGATGAAAGTAGCTGCATATGTCAAGTCTTTCAAGAAAGCTGATGCTCTTAAGGTTGGGATGAAAGTAGCACAAGGTATCTACTCACCTATTAATAATGAAGGTAGCACACTGGATATGAGTGACCAAGAGTATATGGAAAGTTTGCTTGAAAATCCATTTGCTTATGAACAAGCTATGTATGATATGAATAGAAAAGCAGAAAAGGCAATCAATAAGTTCTATCCTTACAACACTAAGGCTTATAAAGAAGCTAGAGAAGAGTTAGCAGGATTCACTAGAAGTGGCTTACTTGATGCAGAGACTATTAATAGCATACACAGTGACTTAATGGTATTTATGTTAAGTCAGCAAGAGAATAGTTTGTTTAATGGAAACATGCCTATTAATGCTGCTGGTGAAGTTGTAACAGCTAGAGAATACTTTACAGAGGTATTTCCAGAAGGGTTATTCAATATTCTTGAGGCTAATCCTACAATGAAGTCCATGCCTATATTCCAGTATATGCAGTTTCAAACTGATGAAAAGACTGGTAAAGTAAGTATGAACATTCAAGATATAGGTGGTTTAGCACCTTATCAGAAGGATGAGCTTAAAGAGAGTTGGGGTGACTTAATGAGAAATGAGAATACTGCTGAGATAGCACAATCTCTATTCTTATATAACTATTACAAGTTAGGCTTTACTTATAGTCCTATGGCATTCATGAACTTGGCTCCTACAGAAGTTAAGTTAGCTGTGCAAGTAGGATATGACTATAATGGTAATCCTCAATCTTATGTTGATTTCTTAAATGAAGTGCAAAAGAGTAGAATAGGTGTTAATAGTCAAGAGTTTGCTAAACAGTATTTGCTTAATCACTTAGATAACACTAGACTGGTACTCCATCCTAAAGGAAGAAGTGGTAAAATTATCAGTAACTTAGCATTTGAAAAGGGTGTAGCTGTTAACAGTTTCACACTAAATGCAAAGAAGCTAGGTAAGGATGCAAACCCTTTCTTACTTCCTAGTGAAGATAAAGGTATAGATGTATTCAGACCAGTGATTGTTATAGATGATGTAGCATATTTGTGTAATAGTGGAGGAGATGTATTCAATCAAAGTACTACTGGCAGTATGGATTACTTTAGAGTAGATGCTTTAGGTGATGCAGGTAAATATCTTCAATACAGTTCTAATGGAATTACAACAAGTATGGTAGCTGATACTGAGGTTCAAGACAATGGTAATACATCTGTTGAACCTGAGGTAGTTAGTACACCAGATACAAGTTTAACTACAGAAGAACTAATAAAAGAGGCTACTGACTTAGCTCTTAAAGCTGATAATACTCTTCAAAGAGATATGGTAGTAGAGATGCTAAGTAAAGCTAGTAGAGAAGACTTGATTGATACGATTAACTCTCTGAAAGCACAAGCTAATAATGTAACTGACCAAGAAGGTAATAAGATTTGTTAATATGGATAAGTGTAGTATAATTCCAAGAGTAAAGAACAAACAAGGTGAATTTGTAGATAGTGAGCTTTTTAGCTCACTACTACATTACACCAATGATAGGGAAATAGCTAAGCAGTATTATGCTGTAGGTACAAGCCCTGAGTTCTTAAGTAGAGTAGCTAATGAAGCTAAGTTTGATAGTAATGGTGAAATAACCTTTCAGTCTTTGAGACAGCTAACTAAATTAAAGTTAAGTGATGAAAAGATAAAGCAAACTCTTAACAAAGATATTGGTGCAGGGGTATATGATTATAATGAGGCTGTATCTAAACTTCAATCTTTTAATAGAGCTAGCCAATACAATGACAAGTATATGGCTACTATTATTAGTAGACCAGATGGTAAGGTAGAGTTAAGTATAGTTGATAAGAATAGCACTAATACTGCTCAACTTAATGATAATATAGCTAATAGAAGTCTGCAAGAAAGGATTAAATTCTATCTTAATAGAGCTGGTGTTGACTACAGCTTCATGGATGCAAGTGATAGAGTTAATGGTAGATATAGTACTATTAATGCAACTAGGACTGCTGATAGTTTATATCAGCTAATTAAAGTAGCTAATAATGAACAAGTTGATAGTAGCTTATCTGAGGAAGCAGGTCACTTTGCTGTAGGTGCATTAGGTAATAATCCTTTAGTTCAGAGACTTGAGAGAGTGCTTACACCTGATGTACAGAAAGCTATTATGGGTGAGGAGTATGACACTATTGCCTATAGAAGTAATCCTGCAAGAGAGGTTGCTGGTTATTTAGTTGGTAAAGCAATCAATGGTGAAATTGATAAGAGAGCTTCATGGCAATCATTGATAGGTAGAATTGTAGATACAATTAAGAGAGTATTCAGTACTATTACTGGTAATGAGATAGCTAATGCTAAACTTGATGCTATAAGAACTGCTGATGCAATTGCACAAGGATTTATGTCACCTGGTTTCCAGGGAACTGTAGAAAATGCTCTTGAAACTCAAGAAACTCTATTCAGTGCTAAAGACTCTGTTAATGTAACTACCTTCAAGTCTATATTGAACATCTTAAGAAGTCAAACAGAAGAAATGAGGGCTATAGATAAGTCTCTTTATAACAAGTACAATCAATTAGCAGGTCAAGTTGAGGCAGGAAGAATAAGTAATAGCCCTTCACTATTTGCTGACTTGATAGCAGTAGATGGTATAACAGAAGCTATGGACTTAATGGTTGATACTGTACCAGAGATGATTAACAAGCTCAATAAAGTTGATTTCAATGTAGCCAATATTACTCCAGAGAATGCAGCTTTATTAAGAGAAGTAGGTACATTTGTCACAAATGCACAGGCTTTAATTAAGATTGTAAAGGATGCAACCACTACAGAAGACTCTAGATTGAAGTTACAGAATGTGAGTGAAGATACAATGAATAGACTCAAGACTCTTAGGAGAAACTTGAATGAAGCTATTAATGGTGATGATAGGTTACTAAGTAATCTTGAAATCAAACAGAGAGAGTTTTATTTAAAATTCCTTGAAGATGCTATGGGTTCCACTTATGTAGAAAGAGCTTCAAGAGTAATCTTTGACTGGAAGAAAGGACAAAGAGGACTTAAGTGGGTTAATGCTGAAAGAGTTCCTATTGAGGATTTACTTAGATACATGGAAAAGGATATTAGTATTCATGAATCAATCCTTGCATCAATGTCTAACAACTCTGATGTAATAGGTCAGCTTGCAGATAGAGCAGTTAAGTTAGCTAATAAATATGCTGATGATATGACTATTCAATCACAAGATAGACTTAGAGGATTGGAGAAAGACTTGCATGATATTGGTGAGAAGAACACTGATATATTCTGTGAAGTTAGCCCAAGAACAGGCAAATTAACAGGTAACATTGTATCAGAGTTTGTATGGGGAGACTATGAAGATGATTGGCTTGCATTCAAGAAAGAAGCAAGAGATAACTTCTATGCTAACAATAACCTTGATGGTAAGTCTGATTTTGAAAAGAGTCTGCTTTGGGACCAGTTCTTCAAACCTCAAGCTAAGTCATGGCATAAACAACACTCCCAATGGCATATGATTGAGCAAAGATGGTATCCTAATAATAACTATAGAAGTGAGCAATATGCTAGAACTATAGCAGGAACAAGGAGAGAGGGTTGGTTAAATAAATACATGAACCTTAAGAGAGAACTTGATGGCTTCTTGCCTAATGGTAGTACTAATGTTTATAGAATGCCTCAATTCAAAGGTACTACTATGAATAAGATTAGGAATAGAAGAATGACGGAGGGAACTGGTAAAGCTATTAGTTATACTTTGAGAAGAAATATGGCTGATACCTTTGTTGAAGATAGTGAAGATAGAGACTTTGGTAGTGACCAAACCTATAATACAATAGAGGAAGATATGTTCTCTAATCAGCTTGAGTTTGAAAAAGAGAAGTTAAACAGAGTTCCTATCTATGGTATCAATAAGTTAAGAGATACTGGAGAACTTAGTACAGACTTGTTCCAATCTACCTTAGCTTATGCAGGTATGGCTCATACTTATGCAAGTATTTCAAGTATAGCAGGTACTCTTGAGATTGGTAAAGATGTCTTGAAGAGGAGAGCTGTAGGAGGGGTTAAGCCTGAGTCAGAGAGAGATGAAACATCCAGAGCCTATAAGAGATACCAGAAGTTCTTAGACAAGCAAGTGTATGGCATTAATACTACCAAGATAAAGATTGGTAAGAAAGTTGTGCTAAATAAGATAGTAGGCTTCTTTACTGGTCTTGCATCAAAGTTCTTCTTAGGTGGTAATGTTCTTGGTGGTGCAGTTAATGTTGGTACTGGTAGTCTTGAAATATTCAAAGAGGCTTTAGCAGGTGAATTCTTTAGTGTGAAAGACTGGGAAAGAGCTAATCTAACCTATTGGAAGTCACTGCCATCTAACTGGTTACATGCTGGTGATGATGTTAAGGAAGATAAGGTAAGCTTATTCATTAGACAGTTCAATACTCTTAATGAAAATAAGAAGAAAGAAAGAGAATACTTCACCAATAAATCTAAATGGGTTAAGTTAAATCCTGTTGGTGAGAATCTATTCTTACCTTATAAATGTGGTGAGCACTACATGCAGACTATGGCCTTCTTAGCACTAGCTAATAAGACTAAGCTAGTAGATGAAAATGGTAATCCTATTTCATTATACAATGCTTATCAAGTAGTTCCTATAGATGAAACTAAACCTGAATTAGGTAAGACTTTAGCTATGAAGCAAGGTGTTAAGTATGTTGATACTGAGACTGGTGAGCTAAGAGAATGGAGTATAGATGATGAGTCTAGATTCATGGACAGAGCTAGAGAAATCAATAATAGAATGCACGGTATCTATAACAATGCAGATAAAGTAGCTATTCAACAGAATGTCTATGGTAATGCTTTGTTAGCCATGAGAGGGTATGCTTTAGGTATGATACAAAGAAGATTTGGTGTTAGTACTTATAGTGTAGCTTTAGGTGGGGAAACAGAAGGCTCTATGAGAACTCTTGCTAAGGTAATTGCATCTACATTCACTGATAAAGGTGGATTTGGTCTAACAGCTAGAGCTATCCTAACTCCAGTATCTAAGACTACTCAGCAAAGGATGCTTGATGCTGGCTTCTCAGCTAATCAGTATTATAATATGAGAAGAAACTGGGCAGATATGGCAGGGGTTGTAGCACTAACTTTACTTAAGATGCTAAGTGCTAAGCCTGATGATGACGATGATGAAGAACCTGACCAAGCTATGGGTTTCCTGTATTATGCAGCTAGTAGATTATATAGTGAACAAGCTGCTTTCAATACTCCTTGGGGGTTTGTTAAAGAGGCTCCAGTAGTTACTAATATATCACCAGTTGGCTTTAGTTTGGCTACTGACTTAGTTAATATAGTTACACTATTTGCTACTCAAGAGGAGTATAAGTCAAGTGGAGGTACTTATGAGAAAGGTGATTTGAAATGGGCACACAAAGTTGAGAGAATGCTTCCCTATTGGAGAAGCTACTTAATGATGCAAAATCCATATCAAGCAGCACAGAGTTACCAGTATGGTAGAGCTAATCTTACCAAGTAATAAAACACAAAAAGAGCTAGAGGTTAATCCCCCTAGCTCTTTTTTTTTTTATCTTAGTTATACTTAACTAGACATTCTTTCTGATGTTGCTTCTCATCCTCAGTCATGCTATTCCAAGATTCCTTGGTATATCCTAACTGTATAGCAGCTTGCCTAACATCATCACTAATTGACTCCCAGTTATTAGCTGATGGAGTAACTAGGTTACCTTTCTTAGCTGGCTTAGCAAATCTATTCTTAACTCTACCCATCTTAAGACCAAGGTTCTTGTTAACTACAGTCTCTGGTTCAACTATTTCAGTCTTCTCAACCTCTACACCTGCTGGTAACATATCAGTAATCATTTGCTTCTCACTATCAGTAAGTTTATCATATTGAATATTTACATCAGTGAATGGTACCGAACCTACTTCTTCGAGAATAGGTTTAGAGTCTTTGTACTCTTTACCATTAGCAAGTAGTTGGTTTCCTTCACTAACTTCATACTTGGTCTTTCCATCTCTAAATCCTACAGGAGCAGGATAGGTAACATTAATAGGTATAATGTTAAGTGAGGCTACCTTAATACCATACTTATCTTCAATGAACTTCTGATACATTGAGACTTGTTTAGCATACTTCTTTCTCTTTTCTTCACTTATACCGCTTCTATTAGTCTTCATATCAAAGATATGAAAGTTACCTTGAGCATCATAAGCAAGTAAGTCAAGAGTTCCAGCAACTGGTACTTCATGTACCTGACCTTGTGTATCCGTTACTTTAACAGTTCCTGTAACAGTAACATCCCTTGGAATTACTGTAAGACCTTGAGCATCAAGGTAGTTCTTAAGACCTACTAACTGATTAGCAAAAGCTCTCCATTCTGCTAGAGTAGCATTAGGATAATCATATAAGTAGTCATTCGATAACCTACCATCTTCTCCAGTAAACTCACCTGCAAAGAAGTCTCTTACAAACTCATCTACAGAAGTACCTATATTAGTTGAAGGTGTAATCCAAGGACTATTAGGGTCAAATCTTTCACCAGCTAGTTCATCAGCTTGAATGATAGAAGTAACTCTAACATATCTTCTTCCTTCTTCATCAACATAACCAGAATTATCATCAGCTAATCTAATAGATTTACTATCTTCAACTATTCTATTAGCTATATCTCTAGCCTTATCAACAGCAGGATTAGATACAGGTTTAACTTCACCTTGTAATACAGCACCAGACTCACTATCAACTATAGCATTACCTACTTTCACTTGGTCAGTAGCTGTAATGACTGGAGTATCAATTGGTTTGCTAGTTGTAGCATTAACTTGATTAGCAACTACTGGTGTAGGTGATGGTGTTCTGCTACCATCTTGCTTGAATGGACTATTAATATCAATACCTCTGATAGTGTACTTCAATGAAGTTCTACTTGATTCAAGTATGTTATCATCAAATATATCACTAGCATTTCCTAATCTAGCCTTTCTAGCATCCTCAGACTCACCTTCTTTAGCACCAAAGTCATTATAATTAACTTGCCACTTAGCAAATGGTTGAGTACCCTTATATCTAAAGTTACCACCATCAATGAACAAGTTCTTAATAGCTTGAGCTTTAGTTCCATCAGTCATTGTGCCATTAGTTACATTGGCTAAAGGTATAGTACTAGCACCATTAGTTAAAGCTAATTGATACATTCTATTACCTTCAAGCATCTCTTCTGTAGGAGTAAGTACATATTCATATCCTTTAGGAATAGTAATATAGTTACTTAACTTCTTAGTCAGACTTTCACCTAATGTCTGCAACTTAGATGCACTTTCACCTACTGGTACTAACACCCCATTCTCTCTTTTGAACCTAGCATTATCACTAAAAGGCTTCTTCTTGAAGAACTCTTCAAGTGTCTTTCCATATCTATGAAGTCTACTATTAGCTTTTAGTATTTCTTCTGGAGTTCCCTCAGTTAATACTTGAGCCATTGGTTTACCTGCTCTAGAGAAGGAGTTTTGAGGAGTTGTTACATATAACTCAAACTCTTGTTCTCCACCCTTCATATTAGGTGTGAAATAACCTAAATGTATTCTCTCACCCTTAGCATCTTGTGCAACTCTTCTGATATTAGGTAAGATACTGTTCTTGAACTTTCTATAAATAGACTGTCTTTCTTGTATAGGCAAGTTAACATCATTCATCTTAGCTCTGGACTCAGCATCCATATCATTACTCATGATAGTATGTATCAAAGTATTAGGAGTACCTGCCTTAGTATGCTCAGGTGGATTAGCTCTTACATAACCATTGGTTGTAATAACCTTGCCATCTTTATCCTTCAATAAAGTACCATCTTGCTGAGTTAAACCAGCCAATCTAACTGGTTCCATTCTAGCTGCACCTTGTGAATTAGCACTTGTTCTTGGCATAAAACCAATAGGCTGGTACTTCTTATCACCTATAATAATAGGACCATTACTATCTTCTACAACTGCCATTATAGGGAGATGGTCACTTTCATTATAAGCTTCCCCCATTTCTTGTTTAACACCTGCTATAATAGCGGGGTCTGCAACAAACATGATAGGAGTTTTAGGAGTAATATGACCTTTTCTAAGATAGTCATTCATCTTAAAGTTCTTAGATGCTTGACCTACAACAGATTGAGGATGTCTATCAACATCAGCAGTTGTTATCATACTGTTGTTTCTTCTCTCTTCACTTACTGTTGAAGGTGTTTCAGCTCTTTCAACTTTAGTAGTAGAAGTCTCAGATTTAACTTTCATCTTAGCTGCAACCTGCTTTAATAATGATGATGCTTTATCATTATTATCTCCACCTTGTTGTACTTGTGCCTGTAGCTGATTAGCCTTAGCCATAATAGCTTCACTTAAATCAGTAGGAGTTTCATACTCACTATCTCCAAGTTCATCTATAATTTGAGTGGCTTGCTCTTTAACATCATCATAAATACTTGAAGAGTTATCAATAATAGATAGTCCTGTCTGCACGCTATTAGCTACTTCTTCATTACTGTTAACCTTGTACTTGTCAACTAAATCAGTTGTAGGTGTATCTGTTGTAGACTCTGGTGCTACTCCTCTAGCTAAATCTGGATTACTTTGAATATCACCAAAGATTCCTGGTTTAGCAGGTGCAGAGGTATCTTCTTTAAGGTTTTTATCAGCAGCCATTTCAGGATTCTGTTGTATTTGACCAAAAATACCAACTTGTACAGGAGGCTTAGATGCTTCTGTAGTTGTAGGAGCTACTTCTACTGGCTTGTTAACAACTTCAACTTCATTGATGTTCTTAGTATGCTCACCTATTATATCATTGTAAGTCTGTACAATCTCCTCTATACTTGCAGGAGTTAATTGCATATCACTAGGCAATCTACCATTAACTTCATCAATATAGTTAAGCAAAGCGGGAGTACCATTCTCATCTTGTGCAGTAAGTGCAGCTAATGCTGTAACATCAGTTGGACTAACACCTCTATCAACTAAGAATTGCATAGTAGTCATTATGACATTCCTATCATTCTCATCAAGTTCTTTGAACTTATCATTAGAATCTAACTGGTCAAACATACCCTCAAGGTTCTTATTATCTTCAAGGTATCTCTTGTAGTTTTCATTCTCACTAAGTATGTTTCTGATAACCTGTCTTTCTCTTACATCAGATTCTCTATATGCTTTATCTAATCCTTTGACAAAAGTAGCATAGTCCTGTACTCCATTCAAGAATTCATACTTCTTCTTTGTATTATCATCAGCAACTTGTTGCTTGATTCTATTAACAAAAGCATTAAAGCTTGCAGGGTTACTAAGTATGCTGTTATATTGAGTTAAATAAGCTTGTTGAGCCAAGTTAATTCTACCAGCATCTTGTACCTTATCCATGAAATCATTGTATTGTAAAGTACCTTCTCTTATTACATTATCTATAATAGATTGTTGTTCTTCACTATACTTATTCTTATTCTCAGGGTTAAGGATGGTAGCTCTATCTGTGGGATTAAGCTGCATTATATCAGTTTCACTAAGTACAGGATTACCCTCAATAGTCTTACCTACTTTAGCAATAGCTTTAGCTTGCTTTTCTAAAGTCTTTAAGGCTACTTTCTTAGCTCTAAGAGTCTCAGTTTCTTTTACTCCTAAGTTCTTTCTACTATTAATATTAGCTATATCAGTCTCTAATTCACCAATCTTTTCTCTCAGTTTCTGATATTCAGAATGAGCTTTACCTAATGAACCATAGTTAATTAACAAATCTCTCTGTGTGTCACTAAGGCTACTTGAAGTAGTAGGATTAATAGAGATGCTACTAATTTCATTCTCAAGCTGTGTAGCTCTTTCTCTCCATGAATCAACACTTAACTTACCATAAATAAGAGCTTGTTTAGTATCTTCATCAGCAGCATTACCTAACATCTTATCAATACTTTCAGATTCTGTAGCTATCTTGCTCATAGTATCAAGAAGTCTATTGCTATTCTTCTTTATAGTAGAAAGTATCTGAGAATCATCTTGTTCAATATCTCTGTTGTTAGGTGCATTCTTGAATTGTTGGACTAAAGCTTGAGCTTCTTCTGAACCTTCTTCAAGGTTAGCAGTTCTAATCAAGTCCTGCATAAATGAGTTATAATAGTCTGTTCCTCTTAGTTTCTCAAGAGTCATAACATCATTAATAGTCTTACCTAATTCACTGTTTCTATAGTCAAATTCATCATTTCTACCTGATGCTTCATCCATAGATTTAGCCCAGTTAAGAGTACCAACCAGTCCATCATACTTAGATTTATTAGCTGGGTCTTGTATCCAATCAGTCATTATACTTGCAGCAGTTGACCTTTCTTCACTAGCTTCTTTTTGTTCTTGAATAGCTTCCCATATAGGATTTCTATATGTAATAGGAGACCTTCTCATAGCATAACTAAGATTAGACTCATCCTCTCTTCTGATAGCAGGACCTCTTCTATTATTAATAGTAGGAGTACCCATACCAGAGGCTAAAGCACCATAGATACCAGAGAGAATAGTCTCTTTATCTATCATTGCATCACCTGCTGCTCTACTAGCTGCAAAGAAGTCATTAGCAAGAGATTCATCTACTGCATCCTTACCATCACCTTTATACTTATTAGTAATAAAGTTCTGTAGATTATACTCAGCACCACCTCTTGAAAAGGCATCAGATACACTTTGAAGATATTCCTCAGTGAACTCACCAGCAGGTTCTTGAAGTACATTAAGTACTTTACCTATTCTCCCATAAGAAGGAACCACTCTACCTGCTTCTACTCTAAAGTCTTGTGGTGTAAATAACCTACCTAACCTACTTCTTCTCATAGCTTCTTGCACAGAAGGAGTTTGAAGACCAGCTTTTAGTGTCATGTTAAGAGCACCATTAATCATGGAGTTAAGACCCATGTTATATACACCTGCCTTAGCTGCATTTACCTCTGCTTTCTTAACAGCTTCCTCATATCTAGGAGCATAACTATCATAAATATCTTTATATAGTTTCTCCATAGACTTTGCATCCTGTGGATTATAGCCTTGTCTGCTAAGTTCTTCGGGGTTCTGTAATCTCTTATTGAACTCATCATTAACTGCCTTAGCTTGTGTTTCAGCAATCATTTGCTTAGCATCATCAAGGAACTGTATCTTAGTATTAAGACCTTCACTTACCCCTTCAACAGTACCAACCATTGCAGGAATAAGGAAAGCATTAGTCTTTTGTTGTACTTGTTGGAGTCCTTTAAGTATAGTATTAACCTTTTCAAGGTTAGTTAAAGCACCTGCCCTATCAGCAGCCATAGTCAAACCTTTGGCACCTTGAAATGCCTTACTTGATATAGAAGAAAGACCAGCACCAGTAAGCATAGATGCTATTGTAAAACCTTGCTGATTAATAAGTTCTGGTATAGTATTGACACTAAGTAAGTTATCAAGAATAGTACCTTGTTCCTCAGCTTGTGTTCTAATTACTGGTATGTTAGACATACCACCATTCTCTTTAGCTTCTTGAATATTAGCATCAAATAAGCTGCCATACTGCATTACATCATTGCCATATCTAGTCCAACTATTATCTATAACATGGTCCATGAAATCAAAGAAAGCATTATCAATGTCTTCATTTCTTTCATCACCAACATAGTCAATAGCACCTTTAACCATGCCAGCAGTACCTATTAAAGCACCTGCTGTTTGAGCACCCATACCCTTAAATCCATTCCAGAACTTCTCAAATACACTTTGGTTCTTTGATGCAGTATCTTGCATCTTCCTTCTAAGTATATTATTAGCTTCCTGCTCTCCATAAGCAGCCTTAGCAGCATTGTATTCTGCTGCTATCTTATACTTCTCTTCATCAGAGAAAGGCAAGTATTCAGTGTTCTTGTATCTCTTATAATAAGGAGATACATTATCAGCTATCTTATCAAATTCATCAAGGGCCTTTCTACCTCTAGCAGGCCATTGGTTATAAATACTATCAAGCTTAGTTGCTTCTTCTTGAAATTGTTGACCCTGCTCAAAGGCTTTACCAATAGCTTTAACTTGTTCCTCATCAGTATGTTCTGCTTCTAGAGGCTGCATCTTAAACAAGTCTTCATTGTATAGACTATCTCTTTGTTCAGGAGTATAATTCTTAATTATATTATAGTCTGACCTATTACCAAACTTCTCCTTGAACTTGACATTTCTATACATTCTTTCAGTCTGGTCAGGAGTAAGCCCCTTTATCTTAGTGGAATACTCCTTCTCCCAGTTCTGTCTATCTTGAGCTGTTAAACCCTTTAGTCCTTCTAATCCTTCCATATTATAATCTTGTATTTACATCAAAATTGATACTATCAGCTACTTGTGGAGTAGCTGGAGCTGCTATAGGTGCTTGAGGTATATTTTGCTTAGGCATTAATACATAATCATAGTCACCTGCTGCTCTACCAGTAGAAGCTTTCACTCTAACTACATCATATAAATCTAAGTCTATATTTTGTTCTTTAGCTACTTTCAACATTTCATCAAGAGCACCCTTAGGTATTTCATTGTAGTTAGTTACTATATCATTGACATTCACATTATCAAGAGTATAGTTACCCCATGTAGATGCAGCATTACTTCTAGTCATACCAAACCAAGTACCTTTTACATCTTCTCCCTTTTCACCTGTTCTCCATTTACCATTGGTATTAGCAATGATAATAGGCTTATCACCTCTCTTAGCTGCATCTTTAACTCCTGCACCTGCTATTCCACTATTACCAGCATAGTTTTCAACTCTACCATCTGGATATATTCTAAGTGCCTTTCCACCACCAATTACTCTGATTACAGAACCATCTTGAAGAGGAATAGTACTCTTATCTTTAGCTGCTTGTTCTTTAGCTAAGTTAAATCTTTCTTTCTCCATCTCTAATCTAGCAGACTCAGCAGGACTCATATAACCTCTATTAGCTTGAGTATCATATCTTTGAGTACCAATAGCATCATATAAACCAGCATTAATATAGTCTCTAGCTCTTGATTGAGTAGCTTGGTCCCATGTATCAAGACCAGATTCCTGCCATATAGTATCAGCTACTTGCTTCAATTCTTTAGGAGCATTAGGGTCATTCATTATAGTCTGCATAACCTGTTGAGGACTATAACCAAGCTGCTGCATTTGTTGAAAGTACTGCCCACCAAGTATAGATGAATACTGAGGATTATCTTGAATAGTCTTAGCCAAGTTCTGAGCCATTGTACTAGCTCTCTTAGTTAATTCTGAACCACTGATAGTATTATAAGTAGCATTAGGATTATTCAATAAATCATCAATAGATGCAGTACCATAATTAACATCAAACATTAAAGAAGGGTCTCTTTGGATAGCTTCTCTTTGAGCCTTAGTTAACTCTTCTCTCTTGCTTGCAGCTAATTCAATAGGAGTTATTTCACTAGCATATCTTCTCTTCATATTTAACAAACCTCTTCTACTTTCTGGTGTTAAACCTTGTCTGGCTAAGAGGTCTGCTTGTTTAGTCAAGTCATCTGCATAGGCTTTATATTGTGCATAAGCTACAGGACTAGTTTGCTGGTCAGCTAACTTATCCCACATACCTGCCTTTGCAGACATCTCTCCTAAACCTTCTTCAATAAGCTTGTGTTCAGTATCAGCCATCTGTACTGGAGCAAGCATTTCTGCATAAGAGAAAGGCTTAAACTTACTATTGTTTACTATATATCTACTTGCCATAAGTCAAATATCCTCCCTTACTTTTCTTTTTACTTTTAGTACCACTCTTAGGTTTCTTGTATCTAACCTTACCACTTCTATCAATAGTATAGCCAAGTGCAGGATTGGATTCAATCATATTTCTACTGAACTCTTCTCTACCAATATCACCTAAACTATCAAAGAAGTTTGTTAAGTTGGCACTCTTAGCTGCACTACTTCTAGCACCTGCTTCTTCTCTCATACCAGCAGCTTGCATTATAGCTCTAAGCTTCATTTCTCTGTTCTGTTGGTTCATACCAGCAGCTCTAAGTGCAGACTCACTATTATATTGATTAGTACCTCTATTAAAGGACTCAACTCTTTCTCTTTGAGCTAAGTTATATTCCTCAGCTTGTCTTGCTAAATCACCTATGCTTTGACCATAGTTATAATCAGCAGCAAGTATTCCAGCCTGAGCATTTAATCTATTACCTCCTGATGTATTTTGTAAAGCTCTTCTAGTAGCTGATGATTGTTGATTGAGCTTATTAATGTAAAAGTCTCTATCAAATGGATTATAAGATAGATAGTTACCAATAGGTTCAGCTTCAATAGTAGGTAATCCGCTTACTGCATCTACAATCATATCAGCATTACTGTAATCTGGTTTATTAGTCCATCCAAATAGGTCTGATATTACTCCAACACCAGCACCTAAAGCAGGTGCATATCTAAGAGCATCTAATCCTATACCTTTTCTAGTACTAGAAGGTTGAGCATCATTAGGCTTAGTATCTGCATCTCCTTGAGTAGCCACATAGTCTTCCCATGTAAAAGGTGAGTCATCTAATAAAGTTGGGTCCCAATCAGTATCACCACCATAAGCAAACTGTCTTCCTTCTGTCTTAGCTTCCTTTATAGCTTTAACTTCTTCTTGAGCCTGCATTAACTTAGACATATTTGCAAGTAAACCTCTCCTAGCAATAGGGTCATAAGGTCTTTCTTTAGGCTCTTTATTAATCTTTTCAGCTATAGAAGCAAAGGTATTATCCTTGTATTTAGATGGAAGATTAACTGATTTAAGTAACTCTTCACTAGGATGTAATCTATTACTAAACACATAATCATTGAAGATTACTTCACCTTCTTCAACTAAATTAGGTTGACCATCAGGTGCTACACCCATTGGCACACCAGTTAAAGGATTCTCTTCATGGCTTCCACCCTCGCCTACTACTGTAACTCCATCACTAAATACTCCACCATTAGTTAGAGCATCTGGGTGAGTAGTTAAAGAGTCATAAGCTCCTGTATATAAAGTACCTATAGGTGCATAGTTTTCATCATAACTATACCCCATGTAACCACCATCTGCGTGCCACTTTCTTGCATTAGCTGCAAATGTAGCTCTCTTTCTTACAGCAGGTGAACTACTTCTTTTACCTTTAGCTATGCAAGCAGAAGTAACCTTTCCACCACAGTATTTAGTAAACTTACCTCTATTAGCTTTCTTAATATGAATACCACCTCCATCTTTGAATGTATTCATAGGTGAAACAGTTAAAGTTTGTTCTTGAGCAGGTGCAATAGCATTTTGAATATTAGAACCTAAGCTACCACCAATTATAGAATTAGTATTAAATAACTCTCCACCAAAAGCCTTCTTTCTAAGTGAAGGGTACTTAGCTAATACCTTAGCTCTAACACTACTATCACCATGAAGTCCTGCTAATCTAAGTGCATCTCTGGCATTAGCCTTAGTTGGTATAGGATAGCTTCTATGTGGACCTGCAAAGTCATCAGCAGGAACCATTGGATATGGTTTCTTCTTGGAACCATAGTCCTTATCTCTGGATAAGTTACCACCTTTTGCAAAGTAATCTACACCAAACTCTGATACTTCAAATGAGTTGGGCATAGATGGCATTCTGAATTTACTCATAGCATCTAATTGTTTATTGTTTAAAGCTTTAGTAGCCAATTCATAGTCAATAGCACCTCCCCCAAGCACACCACCAAATGCTGAGTAGTTAGCTAATAGATTGAAGTCATTCTGTTTATCTATATTATCAGCTCTAAGTTCAAATGAACTCATCGCTCTTTCATTAGCTTCTTTAGCTTGTTGATTAAGTTTCTTAGCTTTCTTCTTAGCTTTTCTGTTACCAGTAAACCAACCTGCAAGTGAGGAACCTAAGCCTACTACACCTCCTACAATAGCACCAATTGGACCACCAACAGATGCTCCAGCAGCAGCCCCTTGACCAGCAGCTCCAATAGTATTAGTAATTCTCTGACTAGTACTTCCACCTCTAACATCCTTCCATGTATAGTCATCTTTAGATTTGTTCCAAGAACCCCATTCACTCATAAGTTCATCGTTTGATGATGCACCTACTACCATATTCTTTTGAGCTTTAATACCTTCTTCTTGAGCACTAGTATCAGCTATCTGAGCATTAGATAGACCTGCATTTACTATAGTTCCAACAGAGGAACCTATACCTCCAATACTACCCATGTTAAATCCTCCACTAGAACCTCCTGTAGGTTGTATTCCTACAGAGCCACTAGCACCACCTTGACCTAATTGAGTAATCTGGGATACATCAGTACCTAATCCAGAAGTAATACTACCTACTGGACCTCCATCTGCAAATATATTTAATGGTCTATTCTTTCTTCTTATAATTCTCTTGTTAGCCATAGCATATCTTTAATTTGTTGCAAATATAAGTAAAGTTATTGAGATTACAAAGCCTTTAAATAAAAAAGAAAGGGTAGACAACTAAATTAGTTTATCTACCCTAACTATTATTATACAAAGTAATGTATTGTCATATCATGGAACACTGTTCTATATGTATTAGGTGTTTCAGTTGATAGTTTAACATATGCCCAAGTATTTCTAATTCTATCTCTATTATTAGCTGGAATACCATTAATAGGTGTATTAGCTCTTGGTATATTAGCTCTCCATATCCTGAACTTTCTCTTTAAAGGAGAAGGTCTTCCATTTAAGTCAGTTAATGTTACTCTACCATGTTGATACTCATTATATACATCAAGTGTATCATAAGTTTTAGTAGGAGCAAGGTTATCACCATCATAAGCATCAGCTCTAAATTCAACAGTATTGAATATCTTATCAGCAGGCTCATCAGCATTAGCTACTACAGTAATACTATAAGGTTTATACTGACCAAAGAACATGTTGTAATCACCATTAAACTGTTGCCATAGTTTGTTGTTATTGAAAGCATAGAATTCACTGCCTACATTAAACATAGCTGGAACCCTTTCATAACTCATGAAAGAAGTAAACTGACCTATTAACTCTGAGTAACATAGACACCAGTTGTTATTAACAAAGTACACATCATTGTTATTCTTATCATAGAATCCTCTAAAGTTCTCATAAGTAACAGGGTTCCAGTTTATATGAGTATTATTTTCATTAACCCATTGTCTCATACCAAGACTATCTGAGATTGACTTCACTTCTCCATTAAACAGATACATTGAATTAGTTTCATTATCAATGAAGTAAAGACCAGAAGGAGACTCAACTATAGACCACTTATTACTACATCCTATAGTATTGCTAACATATCTCTTACCACTAACTTTCATACCATTAGTGATTTCAATAGGCATACCATCAGATGCAGGTATCTGTACTCTTGAGTTAAATAAGATGTTACTGAATCCTTTTCTTTGGAAGCAGAATATCTCATTGTTATAAGTATTCAATGATATTACTTCACCCTTATCTCCATCAAGGTCTAGAGTAGATGCCATAGTAATATTAGTCCAAGTATCAATAATGCTACCTAATTGCTTCTCCTTAGTCCAAGTAACTGTATTAGGGAAGTAGTTTAGGTTAAACTTACTATGATTGATACCTCTATAGTTAAAGAAGTTATTCTTCTGACTATACACCTTGTTTACTTTGTTGAAGTTTTCAGGAGTCATTGTCAAGTTATTGAGCTGACCTCTATTTCTATCATATCTACCTTCAATGTTTACTCTTGTCTCACACATGAATGATACAATCTCAGTAACACTATTCTGGTCCTCAAGGGTATAAGAGTATGTCTTAAGACAGTCATATCTTTCAAGAAAAGTATCACCTTCTGTATATGTAAGGCTAGCATAACTTACAGGAGTCCCATCTGCATTAAGAAGATTAATAGGCTCTCCACCAGGAAGCCATATATTATTCTCAAATGCTTCTTCTGTCTGACCACCAAATCTATTAGTAATATTATCATTATATAACTCTGCAAGATATAAGTAACTATAGTTATTATCCGTTAGGTTACTTGTATATTCAGAGATTACATCTTGAAATACACCATCATTTATCTGAGTCTCACTTTCACTAATAGATTTAGCTGTAGGATTCCAGAAGAAGTGATTAACACCTCCTTTAGTTACATTAGCATCATTAACATTCCAATAGTCTGTATAGTCAGTCTCTCTATTAGTAGGCATTACTACCTGTCTGCCATCAGTAGCATAGTTTAATGCAAATACAGCATGAGGAGTTGATTTATACTTCATTCTTACAGCATCAGTACCATTAGGTACTTCTGTAAGAGTAGCACCATCACTTCTCTTTACAAACTGTATAGGGAATGTACCTCCAGTAAACAGTTGATGAGCAAAAGATTCAGCAGTATTAACACCAGTCACAACTATAGGATAACCATTCTTTCTATTGAATTCCTCAGTTTTTGGGCCATCAGAGAAATCAAATGTAAGTGAATAAGCATCATCAACTCTAGTTGCTGCAATTACTTTATCTACATTACCATAATAGTTCAAATCTCCAAGATTTGAGTTAGCAGGGGCTGGTATTCTTACTAAAGATTGTTCATTTGAGTTGAATATACTAACACCAGTAATGCCAGTGTGAGTTGCATCATTAGCCTTATATGCCAGCCAAGGCTCATTAAAATATTTTGAGAATGAGGAGAATTTCAAGTTAGAAATCTTCTTCTTATCAAGCATTGCAGTTCTAGAACCCTCAGTAACAGGACCTTGATTATTTAGAGAACCATTTCTATGCCAAGCATATACAAAGAATGATTCTGTATATCCGTGGTCATCATCTACATTCTTCATATTAGTCATCTTATCAAACCAGAATGCACCAGAGATAAGATTCTTCAATCCATGATATGAATTATTCTCAGAACCTATAGTCTCCTTATAGAATCCCATCTTGCTTGTATCATTAGCAGGAGTTGAGGTCTGTATATCTATTTCAGAAGCATTAGCTGTAATAGGTACTACACCTACTATTCTTAGCTTAAGACCTGATGAATCTAAGTTCTGAACTCCTTCATCAAATTCAATATCTGGTGAATGAAGTGTAAGTATATTCTGGTCTACAAAGAAGTATTCAGCATGACTTGCTGTATAACTATTCAACTCAGAACCTTTACTAGCAGTATATGGACCAGCAGGTGTATTAGCTATACATTGTATCTCAGCATTTCTTTCCCAGTTGTTAGGAACTGGTTTATTATGTCTGAACTCAGCCCATGCCCCTTTGTTAACTATATCAATAAGAATAGTCTTTGCTGATGGAGTTCCTGGGTCTATAGTAAGATTCACATTCTTATTACTGATTACTGCTGCCTTAGACTTATCATAGTCTCCAAATAAAGTACCAATACCATTCCAGTTACTTTTATTTCTTTCAATATCAAATGCTAGATTAGGTCTTGCAAACCATGAAGATTGTGCAAAAGGTGAATTGCCAAATCTATCTCCTATATTGTAAACAGTAGGACATAGAATACCTTGTGCAACTACTTCTCTATCTATAAGAGTAGGATATACTACTACACCTCTAGCTCTTATGAAACCTTGTGCAACTACCTTATTGATTATATCAGAGTTTAATGAATAACTAGCTTGAACAGTTGTTAAAGCACCATTATAAGATGGTGATATTCCATATCCCATGCCTCCTGAGGCTGGTCCATTATAAGCATCATTAATCCATATTGGTTCTGACCACTTACCATTCTTATACTGAAATTGTACACCAAATCTGTACCACTCAAGATACTTGAAGGATTTAATCTTAGAGCCTAGGTATAGGCTATTCTTATAAGGATAATATCCTGCTGTTCTTACATAGTTACCTACATATCTTTGATTAAAGCTAATATTACCACCTTTAATAGAGTTAATAATATCAGGTCCAACTAGCTTTCTCTTTATATCAGCATTACCTAAAAATAGTGTATTATCCTTTTGAGTCATAGTACCAAATACTACTTCTTCACCTCCTACATATAGAAGTTCAGTAGGGTCAACACTGGTTCCAATAGTGCCATTATCAGTATAAGTAAGTGTCTCACCTGCTCTTACATTAGCTGCATTAATAGGCAAATCAACTACATTTAATACATTAGGAGTAGCATCTATACTTGCTCTATGTATTGAATACACTCTTATATAATCAAATCTTGTATCAGGATTAGCTATAGTAATAGTGAAACTGTTACTAACTTTCTCTTCTGGTGAAGCTCCTCTACTTGCAAAAGAAATATACTGTATAGGGGAAGTATAGAATATGTTACTCTCTTGACCATACTTATTATAGTATGTAAAAGCATATTGTATAACTCCAGAGGAGAAAGAACCACTAGCTAAGTCATCTCTTACTACAGTTACAGTCTCTTTTAATTCAAGGTCCTGTACAAAGTCAAATGAACTATCATTCCAACTTCCACTAACAGTGCTATCAGCTACAATGTTTATAACTCTAGACTGATTTAACCCATCTATCCAATATACTTTCTGTATGTTATCATTCTCATATACACTGATATTCTCAATAGGATTATTGACATTAAAGTTCAAGTTACCTTCATAAAGAAGCTTGCCTTCAAAGTAAGTCTGCTTATTCTCCAACCTATATATCCTATCCTTATCACCAGTAGTAAACAAAGTAACATAGTTATTCAAGACATTATATCCTATGAGAGTACCTAGCACTTGAAGAGGATTACCATTAGAAGTGAGGATGGATAACTCAGAATTACCTCTTTCATTAGTAACTGTTAGTAGAGTTGAGTTATCTCTTGCAGTTATTCTAATGTTCTTACATTCATATGCAAACTCTGGATTGAACTTTGAGACTGTTAAGTCTCTAGTCATACCTTTAATTATATGTTGTTCTTGTTTAAGCATAATCTTTATCTTTGGTCTTTCCAATACTCTCTATTACCTAGAGGCTTAAAGCCTTTTCTAAACTCATTGGTTCTAGGTAATAGTTGATTCATCATATTACTAATAGCTTCCATTTCACTAACAGAAGGCAGAATGAATTCAGTGTTAAGTTGTCCAACTTTCCACGCATATTCTTGCTGTACATTCTGCAATACTGCTGGTGCTATTTTACCCATATCAAACTGAATAGTGAACCATTCTTTCTTTATATATAACTCTAGTGCTTTAAGGAATATAGAGTTATCAGGTATCATAGGTAATCCTTCTTCATCTACTGGAATAGCTCTATATGCTATAGCTATCTTACCTTCCTTAAAGGAAGTATATATGATATTACCTTGTGTCTTAAAGGTTCCTTCTTGTCTCATTATAGGTTTCTTTTCATCATGTATTAGGTGAAAAGTATCAGTAGTAGCTCTAAGTGAGATGTTGTTCTTTACATCTTTCACTTGTCTTATAGCTATTAAATCACATGGTAGAGCTGCTCTATAGTTACTAATATCTACAGTATCAACCTTATCATAATAGATAGTAGGGAGACCTACAATACCTATGAAGTCCACTGTGTATTGTATAATAGCTTCAAGGGTTAAGTCAACCATTAAAGGATGTCTCATTAGCCTGCTAGCTATTTCTCTTATATTTGTATATGTTACATTATTTACCATATTGCTTGTTTTTATCTAGGTACATTGCTTCAATCTTTCTATCTTTAATGTTCTGCTTAAGCCTTTTCTTTAGCTCTCTATTAACACTAAACTCATAGAATGACTTATTGATATAGTTAGCTTTACCTCTGTTATAATAGACTTTAAATATCTCTTTCTCTTCTACTTTAATAAGAGTCTTAGCGTTGAAAGATTCTTCATCTTCATACCATAATTTAAGAGTTCTATCCCAGTCAATAGGCAGGTTAGTTACTAAGTTACCTTTAGCATCTAACCTAATTTCCCCTGCTGTCTTTCTTATCTCAAGTCTTCCCATTCTATAAGGCAAAGTTACTTCTTCACCATTTACTAAGTTATCAGCTAGTAATTCATTAACTCTTCTAGTAATAGAGAAGTACTGAGATTCAGTTAATCTATACCCAGTACTACCATAGCCATTCTTTCTATAATGCTTGTAACCATCATAGATACCCAATGACCCTCTGATTTTGTGAGTTCTTGGCTTATCTACCTTTAGTATGCTATGTCTAAACTCTTCTAGTGTCATTACTTCTTAGGATTTAGGTCAGACATATCATCATCAGCATTGTTCTCCTTATCTTCTGGCATAAACTCTGAACTTCTTAATTCCTTAACTACAAGCTCAATAAGAGGAGGAATTAGAGAAGCTTCTAAAGGAAACTCAGCATCAAGTAACTCACATATTCTACCATTTTCATCACATTGTAATCCAAAGGTTTCCTCAGCATTCTCAAATAAAGCTGTTATTCTTACCTTTTCAAGGTAGAGGTATTGAGGGTTGCTAGACTTGAAGTATAGATAGTTATCTGGTGCCAGAGAGCAATAGATTATATTATTCAAATACTTGTTATACCCTACATACTTCATTCTATCTCTACTTACATAAGTTATCTCACCTTGGTAATAGTCCACTGGATATACTCTTGGTTGTTTAATTCCCATCATATATGGGATTTTATTCTTAGACCTTAGATATACCCCACCTTCACAGACCTCACCTGAGATTGCAGGTACTTCTATCAGGTCTAGACATATAGTACTAAAGTTACTCTCAGGTATGAACTTCTTTATATCAGAGTATCTCTGCTTTAGAATAAATGTTCTAAATTTACTGATAAGAAATATCAAATGGTCCTCAGTATAGTATGAATCATCACTTAGAAGCTTTAACTCATCTATACACATATATACTATTTCTCTCCATGTATTCATACTAATACTATTATAAAATTAAACTCCTGCAAATATAAGTATTTCTACTGATATTCACAAGAGTTTAATAGGTTTTATTTACTGGCTATAAGTATTATGCTTCTATTCTTATCACATTTGTTTCATCAACTCTGAGAATATTATCCTCAGTGATTCTAGTAATGTAGTTAATCTTAGTCTTATGGAATAGTGTACCATCATTAACATAACTTGGAAAGTCAATTAGACAGGTAGTTCCACTTAAACAATAGATAGCATTAACTATAGACCTAAGGTCCTTTTCATCTATATATTCACTGAATACATTTAGTACATCATCTAGTGCAAGTAATGCTAATAGCTTGTTTACATCACCATAACTTCTATAGCCAAATTGAGCTAATGAAGTGAAGTATCTAACTACAGCATCATAAGAAATATTAGTCATTTCATCCATAGCAGCTACAATTTGTTACTCTAGTTATTGTACCTATCTTATTCTTAAAGTATTTATTCCAATACTTAATAGCTTGAGGATAATTACCAGTTCTTATACATAACTCAAGTGCTTTTATTCTTAAGGATAAGTCAATGAATTCTTTAGGTATTTCACAGTTATTCTCTATCTGTTTAACATACTTCATCATGCTTTGATAAAGAGGATATAGATTAGTTACAGCTCCCATAATCATGGGATTAGTTGTACCACAAGGAGCATCTGCTGAGGGAGTTCCAGTAGCTATCACATACACAAAGAACATAGTATCATTAAGAGTATTGATATTAAAATCACTTGCTTGTAATCTAAGTCTTATATTCCTCATTTGATGAGTACCATAAGTGAAACAGTATGATTTATCTTCCTCTTCAAGCACTGGATTACAACTGCATTCCTCAGGAAGAGAGTAAGTTAAATCATAGGCATCAGCTACTTTAAGTTCATATACAGGATTAGAGCTAGGACCATTAGGTACATATGTATCTTGTGTATCTATAACCACACTATCTAAGATTATATCATCATAGAAGTCTTGATTATCAACAGAGGCATCTATAATTAGATACTTATCATCTTGGGTTATCCTTAATTCGTTGAAATGTAACATGGTTATTTAGTTTTAATTATAAAAAAAAAAGAGCATAGAATCAACTATGCTCTTTATAATTAGCTCATTTAAGCTGGGTCAACTGGGTCTGCAATTGTTAAACCAGATGCAGTGTTGATTGCTGCAATCAGAGCCTTCATTGCAGTGTGACTACCATCATCTACAGTTACCAGAGTGATTGTTCTAGGAGACTTTTGTACATCTTCTGCACCACCTGCCCAGTAATAACTGATGTCCAGAGTATCATACTTCTGAGTTGGGTCTACCAAGTAAGTAGTATGAATAACATTAGGCCATCCCATGTTTCTGTAGAAGTCACCTCTAGCACCCATTGTGAAGTATTCAAGGTCTGCAATATCATGACCATTCTGTACAGAATTAATAGGAGTTACTGTAGTAACTGTACCCCAGATTCTTTCATCACCTTCAAAGGTAATATTAGTTGGTTGTACTGCAAAAGGAATGTAACCTTGAGGCATAACACCTAAAATCCAATCCTGTGCTACCTGTTCAATTTGAATACCAGTATAAGTACCAGTCAGAGTAGCAGGGTCAGTGTCAATGGTTACTGTTGTATATGCAGGACCACTTGCTACTAGATAGATTGTTACTAGTGGAGTAGCTTCTCTTGCTATGTTTCTAGCTAAAGAAAGTGCCATAGCTTTGTAAAAGTCTGATGCTGTCATACCACTAACTGCATGTACCATACCAAATTTCCAGTATTGGTCTTCTGGTGATAAACCTACATACTGTCTGAAAGCAAGTCTCAACAGATAATCTTGTCCAGCTACTGGTGCTCCAGCATTAATAGTAGAGTCTAGAACTACTTGGTATCTATCTAACTTCTTAGCTAAATACTGAGAAGATGTAGCCTTTGCATAAGTGATATTCTTGATGTCAATCTTATCACTAGATTCAATAACACCAGCAGGACTAAAGTACTGGAAGTACATTGTAGATTTAGCTGTATCTGCCTTAGGCAGAATGTCACCAGCAGCAGCTAGTTGAGTAACTGCTGTCTTTAGAGCTTTTGCGACATATAAATGTCTTACTTGATTTACGGAATAAGTTGCCATAAATAAATTGTTGTTTAATTAAACGTATTGCTTATTAATAAGCTATTGATTATTCTCTTTGTTTGCATACTGAGCCTTACTCATCAAGGCAAGTCTAACTGCTACTTCAACTATCAAGTTATGAATATTACTATTCAATGCACATTCCATTGGTTGTGAATAACCTGATATGTTTAAGTCACCTAAGTTAGTTAATATAATAGGTGTAGGCTTAGTGATATAGTTACAATGATACTCACCTATCTTAAACTTTGATATAAGTTTAATGGCATTATTAACATCAACTCTTAAGACTCTCTTTTCTGATGGACCTTTAAATGGGTTCCTTTTTATCTTATAAAGTTCATCTTCTCTAACTGGTGTTACTAAGGAGTATGTACCATTTAAACAACCTAATGTTTCATCACTTAACTTGCACTCTTCATAGGTAATAAACCATAAACCTTGTGGCATTACAATTGATGCAGTAGTAGAAGGAACAGTAATTTCTTGTGTGAACTCTTGAACCAATTCAGCTAAGTATCTTCTAGCTTCCTCAGTAGACTCAAAGGAGAGTCCTAATGAGTTTCTACCACTATACAAGTCTATAACCAAGCTATCTTGAGCTTTAGTCAGAAAGACTGACTTCTCATACTCAGAGAATGCAAGAGGGTCTGTTGTTCCATCAACTGGTATAATAGAGTAAGAGTTAAGCAGAACATCAAACTCAGCACTAAATTGTTCTATATTCATAATTACTCACTTCTTTGACCTAGTTCAATAGTAGCTTTAACATCACTTTCATAAGCAGCTTTAGCTAGTTCAACAGCTCTTTGAAGTATCTCTTGATGTATAATTGGATTCAATTCACATTCAGAAATAGTACCAATACCATTGATAGTTAAGTTACCATATTCAGAAGAAAGGTCTGCTGTTATGATAGGTGCAGGTTTTCTAATGTACTTCAATAAATACTCAGCAATTGTTTCATTACTGTTGACTATAAGCTCAGTAGAGATTTTCTCACTTGAAGTGCTTATGATTCTCCATGCTTGGTACTTAAGAGGTTCCTTGTATGGCTTAGACATTAATCTAGTGTACTCAGCATAACTAATAGGAATCACTTGTTTGGTTCCTGTGTTGGTAGAGACTGCTTCATTAATGACTATAAATAAGTCAGAAGGCAAGTCAAATACCTTAGCCCTCTTATCAAAAGTAAGAGGAGAAGTTGTGCTAGGTGTACCTTGTGCAACCTTAATAAGCTCTGAGAAATCTATCTGTCTCTTAGGTGAGTCATCCATTCCTTCTCCATACTTGTTACCTTTAGGGTTAAAGTAGTTCTTGACTATTTCCTCTTGGCCTTTAGTCAAGAACACTGATTTCTCATATTCATTTAACCCAGGAGCAGCATTGCTCATTATGTTGTTATAGAGTACATCAAATTCATTACTGAACTCTATGTGGTCCATATTATTACTCTTTTAGTTTAGCTTCAAGACTGAACTTAATAGACTGGTTCTTAGGTGATGCTAAGAACTTAGCTGCTATATTAAAGGTTGGGTCTTCGTTGTTACCACATAAAGGAGAACCATCTTCTCTTAGATAGAAGAAGCCACCTCTATTAGATACAAGACCTGCTTCAACTGCTCTCTTAATAGTTACCTTAGTAGGTAATAGAGGGTCTGTAATAACCTTTAAGAATAGCTTAGCATCAGCTTGAATTAGCTTGTTTACTCTTGTTTGTAAGAACTCTACCTTAGTATTTACAGCTAATGGTCTACCATCAATAGTCTCAATAATAGTTCTCAATGTATCAGCATCATTTTCATATTTACCATATTCCATGTATGCTTGCATTGTAGCTGACATCTCTTGTCTAGCATTAGAAGTTTCTTCACCTTCCTTGATAAGAACAAACTTATATGTTGCCTTTGGAATGTCTTGAAGAGCTTGCAGTGAAGGAGCTATATCATCCTTATTAGCTAGCAATATCTTATACTTAATGTATTGTTCTGGGTCTGATAGGTCTAAGATGTTATCTTGTTTAAGCAATCTAACTTGTCTATTTGACCAATAGTTATTTTCCTTCTTATATATAGATAGAGCATTATACTCTAAACCCATAATATACTCAAGGAATTCCTTTTCTTCATCAGTAAGAACATTAACCAATCTACCAGATTCTAATTGTGGAACTGTGAAATACTTTACTGCATTCTCAGCCATACCACCATATAGAATGTGCTTCGGATTAGTTACTATACCACTCTCTTTGGGTACATATCTTACTATAATTCTTTCATTTCTTAAACAACTTACTGGTTCTCCCAGTGTTGCTACTTCTTTCTTTCTACCTTTTCTTACAGGCAATTGTGGTTCTTCTTCCTCAGGCATCTGAGGTACAATAGATGTTTCACTGTTAATGCTCTCTAAGTCAAGTTCTTCTTCTACTCTCTTACTTGCCATATTTACTTCTCCATTAATTAGTTAAAAAGAAAAGGGGAGGAGTTAACCTCCCCTTGTATCATTATCCTTGCAGAATTGAAGGAATAAGTGACATTGTTCTAGTTGGGTCTAGTACTAATGTACCTAAAGTTGCCATTCTGTGGATAACAGCAGAGTCCTCATCATAAGACATATTAGGATTACCCATCTGTCCAGTGAAAGGATTTCTGAATCCCCATTGATAACCTCTGAATTCTTCTTGACCCTTAATCTTACACTTTTGAATATTAGGTTGGTCCATAGTACCAATATACCAAATATCAAATCTATAAGAGAAAGCAGGTCCACCTTCTGGGTGAAGAATCTTATTTCTTACAGGGTCATCATAGAATGGGTCAACATCAAGTGACACTATAACACCATTAGGTGCTCTCCATTCAGTTACCTGATAATCAGTTACTGCAATAGCATTCTGAGCAAAGTTACTTGCAACCTTAGTATAGATTGGTGGGTTCTGAGTTGAGATGATTGGCATCCATCCAGAAGTAGTCTTCTTAGCTTCTCTGTTGAATAACAGAGCACCTCTTTCACCAGTCTTGATGATGAACTTTCTATCACCAAATCCTAACTTAGAAGCAGATAGTTCATACAGAGCATCTAGCAACAGTTTCATCAGACCATTAGTATCATTGTAATACATAGTGTTAGCCACTTCTGTTTGCTCAAAGATACCAGCACCAGTCTTGATTACATTACCAGACTTACCAAAGTTCATGTATTCACCATTGATATTTCTGTTAGAAGTACCAAAGGCCATTGCATTGTTCTTGTACTCGTCAAATTGAAGTTCAACTTCCCATTCTACATAGTGCATCCACTTGTTTGCAACATCCTTAACCTGTCTGCCACTAGCATCTCTATGAACCATAGGAATACCAACAGCTAACTTCTTATCAAGGTTAGAACCAGGAGTCTTATGTTGAATTCTAATAGTAGTCCATTCATTTCTCATAGAAACAGGACTAGTGAATCTAACATCACCAACCTTTCTTGAAAGTTCTCTTTCAACAGGTGCAAATTCAACAGAGTATCTTTCACCAGCAAGTAGTCTTTCAGCAGGAATACCCTTGCTGTTAGCACCCATTAGTTCAACCTTATATACACAGTTTGTACCTTCTGGTCTACCATCTGCAAGAATTCTTTGAGGGTAAACTTGATTTAAGTTACCTACAATAACTTCACCATCTGCAAACCAGTCATCTGGGAATACAAGATAGAAAGGTGCACCACCTACACCAACATTACCTGATGTTGATGTAATAACTACGCCATTCTCATCTCTAGCTTCAATCAGAGGAATATTTCTTCTTGAAGAACCAATAACATCCCAGTAATATTCAGCATCATTCTCAAACACTTTAGTAGGGAATGAACTAAGGAATGTATCAAGTGTCTTTCCTCTGTGGAAAGCTAACAATTGCACCATTAGGTTAGTTGCCTTTTGAGGTGCTTGTTGGAAGATGGCACCTAAGTGATTCTCAGTTGTCAACCCTTTCCAGTGTTGAAAACCAATCATTTGGAATTTACTTAATTTTCCAGCCATAATTTAATTGTTTAACAGTTTATCTTAAAATCTTATTTATACATCAAGTTCATAGCTAACCTTTGACTCTGGGTCATCACTAACACCTGATATGAAACTAAGACTTCCATCTGTATTTCTTCTAGTAGTGTTGATAGTGTGTTCCAGCTCTCTTAGGCTTTTCTTCACTTGTTTAGTAGCAGTTGGTTTAACTAGCTTATCTAAGCTTGTAAAGCCATCAGTCATAGTAAATAAGAGACCAATTTTCTTTAAGAAGTCTTGTCTATTATCTCTTTCATACTTCTGAATAGCTGTTAGATACTGCCCAGTTTCTGGGTCTTTGTAAACAGGTTTGCTGATTGAGTTATAGACCTTTTCTCTAGTAGTCTTATCTAACTCTAACCCTTTAAAGATTTCCTTCTCATCAAGAATAGACTTCTTTAACTCCTCTGCTTCCTTCTTTGTTCTTGCCTTTTCAGCTTCTTCCTCTGCTCTTGCTTCTGCAATCAAATCTTCATACTCTTGTTGAAAGTATTCTTTATTGCTTGCTAGTGCTTCCTTTGCATCTTCAACATCAGAGCCAGAGTTAAATGACTTTTGAGTCTCTCTTTGTGCTCTTTCTTTGCTAAATCCTCTATTAAGGAAGTCTTGAAAGATTAGTTGTTTTCTCAGCTTTTCTCCATTAGCTGACTCATCAGAGATAGCATCTTCTGTAATAGTATTAAGGTAGTTAATAGTACCTTCATACTTTCTTACTTCATCAGGTTCTACACCTACTTGCAATGCTTCATCAATTCTCTTCTGTCTTTCATCTAATTTAGCTTTAAGCTCATTCTCCATAGCTTCTGCAAAGTCTTCTGGAGTTTGAATCTTACTTAATGTTTCTTCATCAAGGGCTGAGAGAATACCTTCTTCTTTCAAAGCACTGGCAATGGAAGAGTAGAAGTTAGTTTTGGGAGAAGTACCAGTTTCTTCCTTAGAAGTGGTATCCTCTTTACCTTGTGTATCTACTTTCTCACTACCTACGCTCTCTGGTTCCTCAGTAAACAGTTCATCTGGGTTTACTTCTGGTACCTCAGTAGTTGGTTTTTCTTTATTTTCTTCCTCCTGTTGTTCAGGTGGAGTAACCTGTGTTTCTTCACTCCCATCACTAGTGAATAGGCTTTCAACCTCATCTGGTGATAGGATATTATCCATGTCTAATCCTTCCATATAACTCTTCTCCTTTAATTAAACTATGCAAAGGTAAGTCAAAGATTTGAACTGTGCAATACCTTAAGTCTGATTGTAATTTGATTATAAGTAAAACACTTATAGTAATAGTAAAAGAGTAGGGTGTTGAGTTAATATTAACCACACCCTTTACTCTCATTATTCTATAGTCAGTTCTATTACTTCTCCTGCACTTTGAGCCTTCAATAATACAGTCATTAACTCATAGAATGTTGCTGTACTATTAATGACTTGACCTTTAACTTTGTTCTCTCCAACTAGGATACAACCTAATGTATCCTCAGCTTTATTACCTACATGTATTAGTACTCCTTCATACCCTTTTACATTCTCTAGTCTAGGAAGTATGCCTTTATAAGGCTTAGCCCATGCTCTATCCTTGAACTTAGGACTTACAGTAATCATATTAATACTATATGTACCTGTAGGAATTGCTGTTACCCCATATACCTTCTTAGCTTTAATCTCTTCAAGTGACATTTGACTTGTTAATCCTCTGTCCTGGTCTTCCAAAGTGTCACACTCATAAACACCATTTATGAAGAGTTTTCCAATAGTATATCTAGGTCCTTTAAATATTCTTCTTAATAATAGTTTCATTAACTGCCAGATTCTACTAATGTTATATTCTTTAATACATCACCTGAGATTACCTCACTACCAGACTAAGTTACAAACCCTGTCTTTGATACAGACCAAGTAACTGTATGTCCTTTAGCTGCCCTAATACTCTTAGTAGTTGAACCATTGATAACTACTGTGGCATCAGCAGGAGTAGGGTTAATTGCAAAGGTAAACTTATCTGTTATTATAGATACTAGTTTACTATTAACTCTTTGCTGAATATCTATAATCTTACCTTCAACACTAGCATCTCTAATCACTAGAATTTGACCTTCTGCAATTAAGTTAGGGTCTCCTTCAAATACATTATAACTAATTAATCGTCTCATTGTTATCTACTTTAATTTTAATATCCTCTTTAACTCCACCAATCAAATCTTCAACTGCCTTATCATCAATGTACACCCTTTTGTTGCACCCCTTGGCTAAGCAAACATCATTGACCATCTTACCAACTACTTTCCTTAGCCTAATAAGCTCTAACCTGTTTTCCTCACTTATTTGAATGTACTCTTCTAATTGGTGTTTATAGTCAGTAACCAGCTTCTTGTAGAACTCTAGTTGCTTCACAAGATTATCTAGTTGAGTTCCATCAACTTCTGCATTGGTTTTATTAACCTCAGCAGTATTCTTTCTTCTAGAAATCCATGCTGTAACTATAGTATTAACCAAGTTGGACCCAAGTACTAAACTAATAATCTGTATAGTATCCATTTCTATATCTATTCTATTATTTCTATAAACTTCTGTCTATCAGTTTCTGCATAGGGATTGTTCTCTTTAACAGTTATATTAAGTACAGTATGTCGTTTCTGAAACCATCTAAACAAGAAGAACTTTTTAGGTGGTTTGATAGTTTCCTTCTTTGCAGATACAAATAAAAAACTCTCTAACTTAAATCTAGGGGTTATCTTAATCTTATTAGGATAACTCATGATGATATGGTTATTAGCCCATTCATCCCCCATGATTGTATCTAACTTGAAGGAGTTTACAAATATAGTATCTGGTAGGGTTAAACTATCTGACTTTTCAATGTGAGATAACTTATACTGCATCTGTTTAATCTTGCTATCTTTAATACCAAGCTCTTTTCTTACTTCATTCATCTTTTTAGTGATGGAATCATTGAAGTAATTAAGCTGTTCTATTGTTAGTTTATATACCTTAGTATCATTAGTTAAACCACTCAATTCAGCATCATAAGCCTTAATATTCTCAATGGAAGTTTCATACTTAGTAGTTAATTGTCTGTTCTGATATGATAGATAAGCTATAGCTCCAATCAATATTAGTATTATAAATAATATATACTTCTTCATATCTTCTTCCCTTATATTATTGTGCAAACATAATAAAAATAAATCACCTATACAAGAGTATAAGTGATTTATTTGTTTTATAGAATTAAATTCCTATTATAATTAATCAAAAATAAAAAGAGATTTCAATTGAGAAATTATATATTGTGCCAGAATCTCACCACCTTCTTTTGAAGGATGCAGCCCATCAGGCATAAAAGCCTCATTATCACTCTGTAAGAATGGAGTAAACCCACAATGTGTTATATCTACAAAAGCTATACCATAAAATTTAGCAACCTCTCTAACTCTATTCCTCCAAACATCCATTGTGTTACCTTCTTTATCTTTTATATATGAAAAACCTCCACCAAATTGACCATTATTATATTGTATCTCTGCCCAATTCTTAAAAGATTCTGGATGATAAACATGAAGCATACTCAAGACAACAATAGGAGTTTTTGGATATTTTTCTCTAAGTTTAGAACATACATACCTTGTTGCTCCAGTAAAATTTGTTTTATCAATTTCTGCTTCCATTGTACCTAAGTTGATTTTCCAAGCATCTCTCTGCCCCCAATCATTAACACCTGCAAAGAGTATAACTAAATCTGCATTTTCAGGCAATCCCAATTTATGTCCTACTGCATCTGATGGTGGTAAGTCTATTCTCTCAGAGAGAGAATCATCATAACCTCTACCTTCTGTTTTAGTAATACAAGTTCCACTTGACCCTCTATTTACAACAGAACACCCAGTAAGATATTGAAAGGCATCAACATAATAGCCCATTTCTGTTATAGAATCTCCAAAAAAATACAACCTTTTTCCCTGCTAAATTTAGTTCTTGGTTCTCAGGTTCTACTTGACCTCTATCAGCCAGTGTTAATAAAGGATAAGCTAATGGATGTATTTCAGTTGTTATTGCATGTGTAACTTTCAATAAAACAGCTTTATCAGGAACATTCAATTCTACCCAATGAGTTAAATATGTATTATTTGGATGTGTATAAGAATATAATACATTATCTTCAGAATCTAAAAATATTATGTATCCTCCACCAGTTGCTACATATAATTGGACTTTTGTTCTATTTTGAACATCGAAATAATATAAATTAAAGTTACTGTCAGAGGTTTCTACATTTTCAGCACTTACCCATTTATTTCTTACTAATTTAGAATACTTTAACTCAGTTAAATTTTTTCTATCCTCAAAGGGAATTTCTACAAAAGTTCTATCATATAGTCCTTTTAGCAATCCATTATATATTATACCTCCTTCTTGATAAGCTAATAATATATGTTTATCATCTCTTTCATAATAGCCATCAGCTACTTCTATCTTTCTTGTTTTAACATTAGCTATAAGTGCCCCATTATTTGGTATATTAAAATCAGTATCTTCTAATACTGTAAATCCAGGGGTATTAATGTAGTCATTAATAATATAATAGGTTCTTGCTTTAAATCTTGCTGTAATAGTACCATCTCCTTCTTTAATCAAGCTAATGTTTGTTAATGGAGAAATTGCAGTTCCTCCTTTATCTATTCCTATATATTGCTCTATATGTTCAGATAACAATTGCCTTTGTGCAATATCATTTCTAATATTATAAAGTAATGATAGTACCCCATTATTAACTCCTTCGGGTTCTTTATGTAATAAGATTAAGTTGTTATAAGTATAAACACCATCACCTAAATTTTGTACAGAAACTGCTTTTGTTACTAAATCCAAACATAGGGTTTTATATTGGGGAACATTAAACCTTGTAGGATAAGAATCAAATTCTATTCTTATCTGTTTATGATTATTCTGTATAACATTTACAATACCATTAAAAACAACATCTACACTTTTGTCCTCTTTATCCTCAAAAGTTATAGTATTAATATTAGATTGAATACCTAATGCAAAGCTGCTTATTTTAAAATTTTCTGTAACTACTTTTTGGCTTATAACTACATTCTCATTATCACCCAACTCTTGTACTACACCAGCGGCAATGGAAGTAAATCTACCATTATTAACCCATCCAGTACTATTTTTAACATATAATTGATAGATAGGATTAGTATGTTCAGTATCACTTGGGTCATAAGTAGGACCAACACCATAAATATCACCTTGAACAGCAGTAGAAGGAAGAGTACCTACAGTAGCTACATACCCTTTAATATGTAAACTGTTAGTAAATTCTCCACTTAAATCAAACCATGTAGCACCATTATCTCTACTAATCTGTATCTTACCAACATTATCAGCTTGGCTGCTACCAGTAGTTCCTGTAAATCTAAACCATGCTGCAATATAATCAGATACATCTTCCCATGTATTCCCAAGGTCTTTTGACATTTGAATCTTATTACCAGACTCTCTAAATTTATAAGCTAACTCTTCTGAAATATTACTCCAAGATTCACCTAAGTCTGTAGATTGCTGTAACTTGTTATTACTTACTCTAAACTGAGTAAACACAGGATTAGAGGATACATCTACATAGCTACTACCATTAGTATATGAAACTTGTAAGTGGTTATTAGAACCTACCCTAAGAATAGGGGTAATACCAGCTTCTCCCTGTGCTTTAATGTTAGTAACTTCTCCATTGATTACCCAATATCCATCTGAGGATATAGATATATCACCTACAAGTGCATTACTACCATCTCTCCAGTTTGCACTATCTCCAAAGGTAGTATCATCAATAGCTTCTGCATTATACCATTCAGTAACTACTGTCTTATCATATAGTACATAAGTAACCCATAACCCTTCCCTTCTAAGGCTGGAAGGAACTTGTAGCCTTGTTTGACTTCTACTACCATTATAAGATAAGAATAGCATATTAAACATTGCAAGTATATCTGTCAATGTTACCCCACTTTCCTTATCTAAGACTGCATCAATAAAAGTCTTAGGGAAGATGTCTTCATATCTTCCCTCTTGACTATTCTTTTTAATTAATTGTTGTATATCTTTCATATTATATTATTTTAAACTGTAATTCCAGTTGCATCTACCCATGTAGTACCATTACCAAATACTGGTTTATTCAAAGTGTCATTATAAACAACAACACCTGCTTTTGGTTCTATAATACTGTTTATAATTTCAGTTGTACCATGACATGGCTGACTTAATACTGTTTTGAAATCAGCTCCAGCAGGAGCAGAAGGTACATTTGATACTACTACTCCTGTAAAGAATGGAGTAGGTGTTGTGTATAATACAGGTTCAATAACCACTATTCCTGTAAAATATACATCAGTATAAGTCTTTAAATATATCTCCCAACTTCCATCTCCTGCCTGAATAGGTTTTGATACAAGCACACTCTTATCCCTATATTTAGATAAATCAATGTTTCCTACTCCAGTATCATCATATACCACAGTGGATGATTTACTCATTCTATTGTTATTATCATTGATATATCTCCCTCTAATAGATATTTCAGATATACAAGAAGCATCTATAGCATTATATCCAGAAAATACCTTAATATTTATAAGGGCATCAGCTTTAGGGAAGGTTATTTTTGTTATAGGGTTCTCTGTATTAGAACTAATAGCAAATACTCTTCTTGGGTTTGAACCTTGTGCACTAATAAAAGAACAACCTGAATAGAAAATTCCGGGGTTATTCATATCTAGCATACTACCATTTATTAAACACCCACTAACTAAAGTTTTATAATAATGACTACCAGTTTTAGGTACATCAAGAGTATTAATATAAGAAGATGTAATAGTTAAGTTCCTCATACTTGAGGTTAGCCTTACTCTTGTAGCAAAATAACAATTACTTATTGTTGCACTGAATGTTGTATTTATAGTACTACCAAATATTAAAGCTGTGATAAGTAAATCACCACTAACACCTTGGTTATTACCGTTAAAATAGCAACCTTCAATGTTTATGTTCCTTACCATAGCATTAGCTATATTAGGCTCAATATCAATACCAGCTCCAGGACTTGTAAACTTAATAGCTCCTGTATTTATTATTCTGGAGTTTCTAATAGTAAGATTTTCAACAGAAATTATAGAAATACCCTGTCTTCTATTAGAATCTATAGTAACATTGTCTATTAGAATATTTGAAGAATAGCTGGTTGTAGCTGCCTCAACCTGACCTATATATATTCCATCTCCCCAACAATTCTTTACTGATACATCTTTAATTGTGATGTTATTCCCATCATATATAGAGATACCCATACCCCATTCACCTGTTGTACCAGTATGGGTAACAACATCTCCTACAATAGAGCCTCCTCCTTGTATAATAATGTTGTTTCTCTGTCTGATAGTAACTATGTTGTAGTTAGTTAAATCATTGGGGTTCAGTATAATATTACCATTTAAATTCACAGTAGTATTACTGTAAATAACAATAGAGTCTGTACTATTATTTGCTATTGTTATATAATAATCCCCCTGAGATATGTTAATAACCCCATTATAAGAATTACTGGAAAGATTAAATAAGTTCTGTAAGTTTTGAAGATTATTATATCCGACAGTTTGGACAAAATTAAACCATCCACTACTTATTTCTTTTACTTTCCAAGTTCCTGTAATAATTATCCCTCTAAAAATAGTAACATGTTCATCAGCTCTAATATCACTATTAGTCCCAACTATAGTTCCATTAGTAAATGACCCTCCTTGAAAATCAAGTGTACATCCTTCTGGTATAGTAAGAGTACCTCCACTTAAAGTAATATCTTTTGTAACTTTATATATTGTATTAGGTTTATTAAACCTATTCTGAATTGCAGATTGAATAGGAGGATAAGTTACACTTGAGGTTCCAGTAAGAGCAGTTCCAGTAGTACTATCTGTAGCAGTTACACTAAAGGAGGCAATATTGTTTATATCCATAGCTGCAATAGTAGTAACTACTCCTGTAGAACTATTAATAGCAAACTTATCTCCACCTGTAGCTAAACTATATACATAAGGAGCAGTTCCCCCAGATGCAACAGCAGTTGCCACTGTAGCTCCAGCAGCAAAAGATGCTGCTACACTTACCTTATTTATTATTATATTTAAAGCCATATTTTTATATTGTTTTATTGTTTTATTGCTTGCAAGTATAAGTAAAAGTTCTCATATATGCAAGTAAAAGTAGTACTTGACTTATATGTCAAATACTACTTTATTTAATTAAACTATTGACACTGCTTTAATAGTAGTACCATCAGTATTTATAAATTGACCTCCATTCCAATAGATAACATTTTGCCAATCAGTTACATAAAAACTTATTCCAGCATCTGATACTGTAAGAGTAGTTTCTAAATTTTCTATTGAAGAAGATAGTATCCTTCTATTAAAAGCTTTATATCCATCAGCACTTCTCCAAGAAGAAGTAACAGCGTCCCAGTAAGCAGGCATTT
>ERZ779943.15-NODE-15-length-96199-cov-9.09675_pt1 | contig 96199 bp, 81 predicted proteins | sample MGYA00511027_ERZ779943 | MGnify/ENA primary metagenome ERZ779943 (study PRJEB29588, sample SAMEA2144588) | human gut metagenome | biome: human gut; feature: human-associated habitat; material: faeces | place: Denmark | collected 2008/2010 ...
ATTGGCATCGTAGAGAAGATGCTATTTTAATTGTTAATAGTGAAGGTGAAACTAGTAGACATACAATAAATGAATTATTTCCTAACCTATCTGTTAATTTCAATAATGAAAATAAGTCTACACAAGACTTAATAAATGAAATTGAAGGAATACATGAAACAGTATATAAATGGAAAGTAGATAGAGAACCAACAGATGATGATTTCGATATTAATGAAAGTTATACTGTTGATTTTAATACTATAAGTAGTCTTAGTGCTGATTTAGGTTCTACTAAAACATTTACTGACTTAAAAGCCTATCCTATTGGTTATATTAAAGAAACAGTAGAAGAAGGTAATCAAACTATTATAACTGCTGAAAAAGAGTTCATGATAGTTATTCCATTTATAAATTATCTGAGAACTGTTTCTAGTTATGATTACACAGGTAATGAACGTTATACTATTTATGATAGAATAAGTGTTGAAAGTACTAAAGTCTATGAAGGAGTATTAGGTGACTTATATATTTGTTTCCAAAAAAATAAGAAGTTCAATCTTGACGGAATTAGTAATTATGACGGTTTACTTCTTGATATTCCTACTTTTGGTAAAGACAATGTATTAGCAATAAGCGAAGGTGGTATTCGTTCTAGTGGTAGCGAGTTCCTTGAACTGCATAATAATGATAAGTATAAAGAACTTCGTGTTAGTGGTCCTGAAGGAGGTTATATTACTTATGCTTTCGGATTTGCTTCTCCTAAGATATTGGATAGTGAAACTAAACCTGAAGATACAGAATTTTATTCAGATAGTGCTAAGTATGCAATTAATCAATGTGTATATAACTTCTTTGTACATTATGTATATCCTAATGGTAATATTACTGACGGTATTAATATTCCTAATACTATGAGTTATTCAGAGACTATTAGTTTAGGTACAGCTAATGAAGGTAATACTCCGCTAACAATGGATATAAATGAAGACACTCTAATATCTGATATTAAGACTAAGTTTGATGCTTATAAAAGTCAATATGGTAATATTAATACTAATAATGCACATGATGTAGTTAATATATTTGATAGCATTAGTAATGTAAGATTCTGTAATATATTTCCTAAATATAATTCTAATGGTATTGCTCTTTATAAAAACAATAATGGCAATCGTATGTTTAGAGGAACTAGAAATCCTAGTTACAGAGGAATTCATCGGATAGAATTCTTATTTGACAACATACCTATGAGAAAAGAGTTCGTAGGATATTTTATATCTTATGAAAAGACAGAACCTATATTAGTTAGTGAAGGTGTTCCTGTACGTAGAGATGATGATTTTAATACTGCATTTAATGAACAAGTTAATAATATTCGTTTCTATTATCCTGAATTTGATATTATAAAGAAGTCAGGCGCTGGTAATATATTTATTACCGATAGTCGTTATACTATGGGTAATGCTTATAAAGGTCCTATGTTTACTGACTATTATAGTAGTGATACTGATTTTAATCAATCTCGTCCTTCAGAAGAATTTGGAGATATTAGAGCTGTTAAAAGCTCTACTATTATAATGGCTGATAGCAAAGATGATAATAATGCAGGTAGAGAAGCTGTTGTTAATCTTGTTTTGAATAAGTCATTAAAGTTAGGATTCTATACTGCAAATGGTAGAGGTTATGTAAATAGCTTATTACTTAATATAAGCGATAACTTATATATGTCGGAGAATAAAGACCTTATTCCACTTGGCTATATTAAGTATGTTGGTTCAACAGGAGATACTTATAATTATGGTTATGAAGATTATATCTATAATTATAATTATTACTTTATGACAGCATGTGTTTATGCCTTTAATCGTAATGGTGTATATTATGATACTACTGACCCAATACCTAAGAAGGCTACGGATAATACTAATCTTTATCCTAATTTCCCTAGAGTACATTGGGATAGTGAAAGAGTAGGTAATACTCCTATAAGTAGAATAATTCTTAATTATTATTCGCTATATCCATTATTTGCTAAAACTATTAAAACAGCTCCTGATGAAAGATACTATACTATTCATACTGATAATAATTCTTTCGTTCAGAATGTTCGTATGATTCATCTATTACCTACTACTATCAATGATACATTTGAAATAAGTAGTATGTATCTTGATTATGCAGGTAAGAAATTCATTAATTATAATGAATTATTATATAGTAACTTTGTTACAGAATACTGTCAAACTATTCGTAGAAGCGATGTTATTAGTGATGAATCAGTAGAGAATAAATGGCGAATATTTAGACCTAATGCTTATAAGATAATTAGCGAAAATAAAGGTGATATCATTAACGTTATTGGTATTGGCACTTATCTTATAGCTCATTGCGAACATTCAATGTTTATCTTTAATAGAGATAATACGCTTTATACTAAAGATAAAGATGTTCAAATGTTAATGCCTGATGTTTTTGATATTGATTATCAAGAGGTGTTTACTAGTGAAAAAGGATATGGTGGTCTACAAGATTTTGAAGCATACGTATGTAATGAAGCCGGCTATATATTCTTAGACAGAAGTAAGAAGAGGTTATATAGATTTGATGAGAAGAATTTAAATGACTTAGGTGACGGAGTACAGTCTATATTAGACGAGTATTTAACTAGTAATACTCAAATACTAATGGGAATGGATAAGGAGAATAATCGGTTGATTTGCTCCTTTATGGGGGATGTTTCAGACTTTACCCTTAGTTACAATTTCGTCACTAATACTTGGATAAGTGTACATACTTATTTATGTAGAGGATTTTATAATACAAAAACTAATTTGTATATTAGTTCCTTCAACAAGAAGAATATTATAGGTCAATTAGGATTTGTAAAGCCTTTGAGTTATCTTAAATATAAAGACTTTGAGATAGCCGCTAATAAGAATCCTTTCTATGTAGGAGACAATAATAATACTATGGTAGTCGATGTATTATTCAATCTTGAATACGATACTATTAAAGTACTTAACTACATAAGTTATGACTTATATAAAGCTAACGACATTAACTTTGCAGGTAATAAGATACTATTGTTTAGTAATACTTCGATAAGTAGACTTGAAGATATTACTGTTAATGAACGTAATACTTTCGATACGGCTAAACCTTATTATGAACATGGTAAATGGAATTATAATTATTTCCGTAGTGTTTTAAACGAAGTAGTTACTAATTATCCAATAGATAGACTTACTGGTAAGTTGACTGTTGATGTTGATAAGAACTACGAACCATTTAAATCCAATCTTATTAATGGTAAATATCTAGGTGTGCGTTTTGTAATTAATGACGGAACAGCTAAGATAGAGATTAAGAAGATTGAATGTTATGTTAATAAATACAGAGAATAATGAAACGTATTAATGAACAAAGACCTAAAGCATTTATAGGTGCTGCGATTTCTGTTGGTACTAATATTATTAGCGGTATCATAGGTAATCGTAAGAAGAAGAAAGCTGAACAAGCCGAAAGGTTAAGACAAGAGCGTCTTCAAAACCTACAAGACAATCAGGCTTTAGCTAGTGCTCAAAATGAGAACATGATGTCCGAAGAAGAGAAGTCACAGTTCTTAAGCCAATACTTATCTAAGGGTGGGAAGGTAAGAACCTTCCCCCATAAAGGAGTGAAAGCTCGTATTGTCGAGGGTGGTACAGCTATTCCTATTAAGAAAGATTCATTTCTTCTTAAAGGACGTAAACACAATACTGGAGGTATTGTTATTGATGCAGGTAAGACAGGTGTTGAAGCTGAAGGCGGTGAAGTAGTGCAAGTTACTCCTAAGCAACTTAAAGTATTCAGTGCTCAACCTATACTTAATGGTAATAGTCCGGCTGAATTAGTTCAGAAAGGTGTTAAGCCTTCTAAAGTATTTAATGCTCAAGAGTCATTTAAAGATAGAAATAGTCTTAACGATGACGGTACTAAAAAGAAAAGAAATATGAAAACAATAACTGGTAAGAAAAAGCTAGGAGGATTATCTCGTAAGAAAGATTACGGTTCAGATAAGAAACCTTATCCTAGTGTTAAGTCTAAAGACTTTGCAGGCGGTGGTCGTAGTTATCCTATTCCTACTAAAGCTGATGCTCGTGATGCTCTTAGATTAGCTGGGCTTCATGGTCGTTCTGATGTGAGAGCTAAGGTATATAAGAAATATCCTGAATTGAAGAAATCAGTTCTTGGTTCTAGAACAAGATTATTAAAGGATAACTATAATAACTTTGGTTTAGAAAAGGATTATAGTAGTAGTTTTGCTCCTAATGCTTTGACTAAAGCTAATATGAATTCTGTTAAGACTAATAGTGTAGTTCCAAGTAAGCCTGTTGGAGCTTCTATTAGTTCTAGTACTAGTCCGTTATCTAAATCTAGTAGATTTGGAAACTTTATGAGTGGTATAGGCGGAGAAGCTATTAGTGCTGGTATCGGAGCATTAGGCAATATTATAAGCGGTGTTACTAATAATAACAGTATTAATAATATTCAAGCTCCTACTAGACCTAGAACTATAATTCCTGCAAGGATGAGAACTACTTATAATATAAATCCACAATTAGCTGAAAGTCGAAATTCTGAAAGAAATATGGCTAGAATTATTGATTCTAATACTTCTAGTTCGTCAGGAAAGATTGCTCGTATTCAATCTTTAGCTAATCGTGGAGTTCTTGAACGTAATAAGTTAAGAGGAATGAAAGAGAATGTTGAAACTAACCTTCTTAATCGTTCCGCTCTTAATCGTCAAGGAGTAGAAGCTGCAAACAATCAAGTATTAAACGCTTATGATAATGCAGTTACTCAAACAGAAAATGAAAAGATTCAAGCAAGAGCTAATAATCGTACTAATATAATTGAAGGTCTTACTAGTGCGGTTAGAGATTATCAATTAGGTATGGATAAGAGACGTTCAGAAGAAAATGCTACTGCTGCTATAATGTCTGCAAATCCTGAACAAATGGAATTATTCTTAAAGTTGATGAATAAGAATAAAAGTAGATTAGGTAGAGTAAGAAATACTTTATTCAAATGTGGTGGTAAGAAAAAGATTGCTTAACTATAAATAATATAACTATGCCGATAGATATTAGAACAGCTGGTTATCAAAAGAGGGAGCGGGTTGCCGCTCCTTTAGATGTTTACAATAGTACGTTAAATACTCTACAACAGAAACATGATACTGCTATTGAAACTAGTAATCAGATTAAAACGTTTCTTGCTAATAAGCAATTAAACGAAGCTGAAAATGAGTGGCTCGATAAATATTCGAGAGATGTTAATGCTCAAATAGAAGCAAGTGCTCAAGAAGGTAGTTATGCTACTGCATTGACTACTGCAAGAAGATTAGCCGGAGAAGTTGCTAGTAATCCAGGACTTATTGGTCGTGAGCGTTATCAACAAGAGTTTAAAAAATTCCAAGATGAAGTTACTAATAGTGATGCTTATGACGGAGATGTTAAGGCTTATACATTGGAACAGAACAAATATAATTATCAAGACCAAACAGATGAAACAGGCAAAATAATAGGCGGCAATCAATTCCAACCTAATTATCGTCCTGTTGAACAAATAGATTATAATACTTTATATCAGAAAGTATTGTCTACTGTTGGTGTTGATTCTAGTTCAGGCGAACAGTTAGTATGGGGTGATGCAGAAGGTAATCTTAAAGAAGGTCGAGGAAATATTGCTGCTGGTGATGTTCCTTATCTTAAAACTTCCAGTGGTATTCAACAGTTATCTAAGGAAAAGATACGTGCTGCATTTGAAGCTGCATTAAATGAAACTCCTGGTGCTCGTGCTTCTCTTGAACAAGACTATAAAGTTAATGTTTGGAAAGCTAATAAAGGTAATAAGAATAATCTTGTTACTAAGCCTGACGGAACTATTATGTCGCAGAGAGAATTTGAAGAGAATCTATTTGCTCCTAGATATGCTGCTTCTGCTTATCGTAGAACTGAAAGTAGAATTAGTCCTGAATTAGGATTTAATCTATTAGCTGCTTCACGTAAAGCTGCTGCTAAACCTAAGACAGGTAAAGAACCTGAATTATTGCCTTCTATGCAAACAATTGGTGGTAAAGAGAAAGTAGAGCCTGATACTCCTGCTAAGGTTGCGTCACAATTAAATACACTTAATGGTCAATTAGCCAATATGTTCGCTACTTATGGAATATCTAAATCTGTTCCATTAGATAAAGCGTATGCTCAATTAAGGTCAAGTATTGCTAATAATAGCAATCTGTCTGATACAGCTAAGAAGCAAGCATTGGATGAAGCATATAATTATTATAGTGGTATTAATAACGCTAATAATAGATTAGATGCTATGAAAGGACATCTTACACAAGATGAACAGTTTGCATCTGATTTCTTAGGTAAGAGACTTAGTAATGGAAATATGGCAGATACTAATAATCCTATGCAACGTGAATATGCTAATAGAATGAATAAGTTATTCACAGATTCGCAAGGTAATAGTTTCGATACAGTTCTTGTTAATCCTATTAACGAAGCTAGTAAGGCTGCTATTATATCTAAACTAAGAGTTGATATGGGTCTTACTAGACAAGATGTATCATTCTCTAAAATAGGGGATAAAGAATATATTCGTATTAGTAAAGATGCTTATACTCGTTTAGCTCCTGAAATAAGTGAAGTATTAAAAGTTAATCCTATTGGATTTACTAATGAAGGTGTAGAACCTAAATCATTTACTAGGGCTGATGAAGTCTATCATGGTAATAAATATTATGGTAGTAAAGTCACTGCATTTATGGCTGGCTTTAGAGCACTTGGTCGTGGAGAGATAACAACTGCCGGAAGTGATAAAAACTCAATAGCCTATGTATATGAGAAAGCTGCACAAATATCTAATGCTGCGACTGAAAGAGTATCTAAAACTCTTCCTCCTACTTATGTAGACTTAGCAGTATTTGACTTACCGCCTCATGTTGTTGCTTTAGGTCAGGGCTTTGAATCTGAACAACTAAAAGACTATAATGAACGGGTTATGAATATGGTTAGTATTGCTAATCCAGGAAGTATAGTTATTAAGAAACGTAATGAAGAAGGAGTTCTTGAAGTTGTTGAAGATAGTAGAGATAGAGATGCTATCATGCAAACTATTCAAGCACAAATTAAGAAGAAAAATATTAATAACGGTTGGTGTAGTTCTGCTTCTACTGGTGAATATGGTATATTCTTAAATATTCCTTATACTGTAAAGACAGGTAAGAATGTTGGTAAGAATCCTGATTCTGATATGGAAGATAGAATACAGAACGCAGTAGCCGGAGACTATATGATTACAGGTGCTGTACTTAATGATGAGATAGAGAGATTTAAATCTTTGCCTGCTGTTAAAGCATGGGACACTCTCAATTCTATTAAGTACAATAACGCTCTTAAAAGAGGTTATCGTTTATCAGATAGTGAATTTGGAGACGGTAGTTATTCAGCTGTTACTGATGGCAACCTGTATCAAATACTCGATGCTAGTGATTCTCCTGTAATTAAAATTACTGAAAGTGAGTTATTTGAACGTATGCTTCAAAACAATCAAGCTAATGCTGTTCTTGCTCCTGTTAAAGAAGATATAGATTTGATTAGTGCTAGAAATGGTTCTATTGCAAATTCCCCCATAGAAGAGCAACAAGTGATTGCTCGTCCGCTTATGCAGAAGGCTATGATAATGGCAGGTGCTACTGGTAATCTAAATGAATTAGATATAGATACTAAGAGACAAGTATTTCAATTCTTTAATCGAATGTACTCTAGTCTTACAGGTGAAACTCCTAGTCAAGTTATACTTAATCAAATGAACGACTTAATGAAGTAAGCGTATGCCAAACATGTTTGATAATATATCAGTAGAAAAAGCTCCACTAACTAGTGGGGCTAATTCTGTTAATATGGCTAATGATGCTCCTACTGTTACTAAATATAAACCTGATGTTGCTGCACAAGGTGATTTTATGTTTCGTAATCTTACAGGTAAAGAAGTATTTACTGGTACAGAGGAAGATTATCATTCATTAGCTAAGTATGGTGCTGAACCTAATAGGTATCAAAGTAGAGAAGAATTAGAAACTCTACGTGCTAAGAATCAATCAGCTTGGAAACAGGCAGGTAATGCTTTAGGACAAACTATTGGTACTGTTATTGGTGATACTGTTGGAGGTATGGGTATGCTAATAGATATAGCCACTGCTGGAATACTAGATGATAAACCTTTTAGTAACTTTATTACAAGAGCTGGCGATACTATATCTGATTATGTTCGTGACGATTTATTTCCTATATATCGTGAGAACCCTAATAAAGCATTTGATATGAATGACTTTTCAGGTTGGTTCTTTAGTCAGGTTCCTAGTATTGCTAGTTCTCTATCTTTAATGATTCCTGGCACTCTTTTAACTAAAGGAGTTGGAGCTGTTGGTAAAGGAGTTGCAGCATTAGGACGTAGTAGTTCTAAAGTAAGTCGTGCAATGAATTGGGCAAAGAAGGCTACTAAATTAGATAATGTATATCGTGCTAATAGATTAAAGATATTAGCTAATGACGGTATTACAGCTATTGGTATGCGTTTAGGTGAAAACTATCAAGAAGCTCGTGGTGTTGCAGAACAAATAGAAGGCGAAGCATTGTCTCTGTTTACTGGAATGTCTGATGAAGAGTTTCAGAATTGGTTAGATAACAATCCTGATATTGCAAGTGAAGCTAAAGAAAGAACTAAAGAAGAAGCTGCTCTTATAGTTGCAGATAAAGCAGCTATGCGTAACTTTGGATATAATGCAGGTAATGTATTCTTTGACTATATGCAATTACGTGCAGTTAATAAAGCGTTAGGACAAATTAATCGTGCTATTACTCCACGTATTCGCTATTCGCAGAATCAAGCTCTCGATAGAATAGCTTCTACTGGTATGGAATCTGCTAGCCAAACATTAGGTCAAGCAGCAAAAGGAACTATTAAAGATTTTGCAGGTAAAATAAATCGCTTTATTAATTCTAGTGAGAATCTACTATTATCTGAATTAACCGAAGGTATTGAAGAAGCTATTAACTTTATAGGTCAAGAAGAAGGTACTTTATATGGTCGTTACCTATTAGGTCAAGCTGGACAATATAATGGTGCTGTTTCTATGGATAGAATAGAGAAGTACTTGCAGAATCCTCAATTATACAATGCTGCACTTTGGGGAGTTATTGGTGGTATTACTTTTGGTGGTACTATGTCAGCCATTAATAATCGTAAAGGCGGTAATGTAGAAGAGAAACAACGTATTGCTGAAATAAATGGTCGTGAACAGGTATTCAATGAGTATGCTCGTCAGATGCAGATTATTGATAATGGTGAGAATCCATATCAAATAGAACGTGATGCTAATGGTAATCCTATTACTTATTTAGATGACGGTACTGTTAGTCAAGACCCAACAGTTGGTACTACTCGTTATACTAAGGTTAGCCCTGAAGAACAAGAAGATTTGCGGGCAGCGGCTAAAGAGAAGTTTACTACTACTCTTACTTTAAATGCTATTCGTTCAGGTAATTATGAACTACTTGAAGATTATATTGAAGACCCTAGACTAAAGAAGAAACTAGTTGATTCAGGTCTTGTAGATGATACTGAATACGATAGAGATACGCAAGAATTAAAGAAAACTATGCGTACTGTTCTTGATAGATACGTTAATTATTCTACTGCATTACGAAGTTCTAATATTGATGATGCTTTACTAGATGTTGCTATATCAGAGAATATAGTTAATGCACAAGAAGCGGACTTATTAAATAAACGAGTAGAAAGACTTAATACTATTCAATCTCAATTAGAGAATAGCATACCGGCTATTAATGAAGTTCTTGACCCAATGGCTAAGAATCGTATGCAGTTAGGTATATTAGAACAGTATCGTAGAGAAGTAATGTCTACTTATAATAGTCTAAAGAATAGTAACAATCCTTTAGATAGAGCGCAAGCTAGTCAATATCTTGATTTATCACGAGTAATCGAATCTAAGGTTACAGACTTACGAAGAGGTTTAAGTCCTATGGAAAGTTTGTTCCTAGATAATGTTCGTAGTGTAGAGAATATTGCATTAGGAATAGAAGGTAGCGAAGAACAGAATAACTTAATCAAGAAACAAATAGAAGAACTTGATGAAAATGATGTGGCTCTGTTTAAACAGGCAGGTAAAGACTTTAGTCTTGGTACTCTTGCTAAACAAGTTCGTAATATTAATTCAGAGTATATGGATAATATGGGACAGATACTTCTTGATGAAATTCGTAGAGATAATTATCGTTCTCGTATTATTACTACTAATGAACAAGCTAAGGAATTTGAAGATACTCGTAAGAAAGAATTAGAAGATGCAGCTAAGAATCTAGTTAAATCAGCAAAGAAGAATCTTAATGACTTTGTTAATATGGCTAATGAAGAAGAGCTTGGTAATCTTGAGAAAGCACTAGATAATGCGTTTACTGATGAAGAAAGTCAGAATACTAGAAATAAAAGTTTATCTAATGCTGTTAGTATTTTAACTAATTCAGAGAATGGTAAGAATGAAATAAGTAATCTAAGAGAAGCTATTACTAAGAGAAGAAATAAGTTAGCTATACAGAATGAAGTACAGCAAAGACAGCCGGAGAATCAGCAAGAAACTTCCTCTATGGGGGAAGGGAGGAGCGAAGCGACGACTCAAGAAGAACTAGAAGTTAAGCCTAAGCCTAGACCTAAACCAAAGACTGCAAAAGAGAAGAAATTAAAGGAAACGTTAGACAAAGTAGTATCTCAATCTAATTCAGGTATTGTAAATAAGTCTAATATAGGTAATCTTGAATTTACGATAGTAAATCCTTTTGCAAGTCTTAGTGACGTATCTCGAAAACCAGTTAAAGTTAATGATATTGATATTCGTATTAGTAGGTTCGGAAATGTAAGTATTGACGGATTAGATGCTAAAGGCAATATAATTGCTGATGTCACTATTGAAGAACTTAATGCAGCTATTGCTATTGGAGATATTACTGTTGTAGATACTTCCAAGAAAGAAGATACTGGAACTGATAATACAGTTCTTGAATCATCCATATCTGATAATGATTTGGAAGGTCAGCGTCAACGTATAGAAGAAATCAATCTTATCATAGACTTGTATAATCAGATACAAGGTAATGAAGTAGAAGGTAAGACTTTTACTAGTCTTAATGATATGATGATATATCTACAACAACTTAATCCTAGAGCTATTAATCTATATAACGATATTAAAGTTCTAGCTAATCGTCAAATAGTAAACGGTAAGATAGTTAATGTTGATACAGAAGTTAAGACGCCTTCTGATATTATACAGTCTGCAAGTAAGACATTAGAAAATGCTATTGCAGAAGATAAACAACGAGCTAAAGATAATGGTTATTTCTTTAATTTAGTTAATCTAAGCGATAGTAAAGTTTATTCTCGTATTGGACAACTTAAATCTAATGATACAGTTAGTGTAGAATTAGATGAGAATAATAATCTTATAGTTAAGTCTCGCGGAATTAAAATAGGAGAGTTTCCTAAGATTGGTTATAATAACGGTAATGTTGAAGTTATGAATCAAGGTTGGAGATATACTGTTAAAGATGGCAGTATAGATTTCATAACTCAACTTCAATCTATTATTAGTAATGAAGATGAAAGTGCTAAAGAATTTGTACAACTGCTTAATAATATACGTCGTTTGTATCGTGTTCGTAATAACCCTGAAGTTGAAGGAACATTCGGACATCAGCTTAATGCTTTACAAGAGAATGAGAACTGGAAGAATCTAACTAGTTTATTCGGTGATACTCAAACTAATCTATTAGATAGGATTAGACATCTTAATAGTATTATATTCTTTAATAATGCTCTTAATGTTAATCAGTCTGATTTTAGTACCATTGTTAACGATTCGTTAACTAATTGGATGAATAAACTCAAGAAGTCTTATACGGACATTAATAACTTAAAGTCCTCTATTAGTAAAACTAAGTCTAAAAAGAAACGTCTAGTTGTTGGACGTACAAGTTCAGGTAGTGTTATTTATGCTAAAGATAAACAAGGTAATCCTATATATCGTAAGTTTGGAGATGTTACTACTAGTGAAGCAACTGACGGTTATCGTTTAGTAGTAGGAGTTGACGGCGGAGTAGCTGATATTAAAACCAATACTATTATTGCGGCTAGTCGTATTCCTAGAAATGTAGTAGGTATGACTATTAAAGATTCAGAAGGAAGACTTATTGCAGTTCCTAGTCGTGAGAATACTATGAGTAATAGTGAAACTGGTGCTACTGAATATACTAAGAGGTTTAACGAAGGATTAGATAAACTACTTCATTCTTTATTAGATGCTACTCTACAAGGCAATGAAAATCTTCATACTCAACTATTAGAAGAAGTATCTAAATATATAGGTAAACAGAAAGTACTGTACGGTTATGAAGTAAGAGGTCATGCTTTAATACCTATTAATAGAGTTGCGCCAACTATTTATTTTAATCTTAAAGATAGAAATGTAGCTTTCTCTATTCCTGGTGAACTTAAACCTAGAAGACTTATGGCTCGTATGCCTAATGGTTTTGTTCCTACTAATAATCATGGTAATTTTAGTAAAATGTTGCAAGAAGTATATGCTTTACTTACTCGTAATGTTGTTAATTCAGCTATTCGTGGTGAATCTAATCTATTTAGAGTTGTAGACGGCAAGTTACAAGCTAAGATACCTAATATACTTCAAGACGAATGGTTTGATACTGGTTATAGTAGTTATGAAGAATTTGTAGCTAAGGACGGAGTATTGGTTACTGATTTAGGAAATGTTACTGATAGTAAAGGTAATATCATTAGTAACTTTAATTATACTGGCGATGTTTATAATAGGACTATTACTCTTATGAATCCTAGTCGTAGTACTGGTCGTACTAACGCGGCTGACGCCGCTGTTTCCCCCATAAAGGAGCAACAAACTGTGTCTCCCGTAGTTGTACCTGACCCACTTGCTAGTAAAGACAGTATTCCTCAAATAGGTACTCTTATGGAAGTTGCGCAAGCTAATACTGATAATCCTAATCTACTATCTGTTATATCTGCATTAGAAAGTGCTGGTATTAAACTTAATCCTGATATTGAAATAGTAGGTGATGAAGGTAGATTTGCAGGAATAGTCGCTGGTGGTAATACTATTACTCTTAGTAATCGTTTTAATAGTCTTGATCCTGAACGTAGAGTTCTTACTCTTATACATGAAGGTGTACATTATCTACTTAATGATGAACGTGCTAATATAGAACAATCATTCGGAGACTTATACGATAAGTTTGCTAACTTTATTAATCAAGATTCTCGTCTAGTAGATGAGTATGGAGATTTCTTAAATAATAGTAAACCTAGAGCTGTTGCTATTGAAGAGTTTGTAGTCGAAGCTATTACTAATCGTACATTTGCTAGATTACTAGCTAGAATTAAGTATGATTCTAATCCTACTACTGAATCAAATAACCTATTTACTAAAATAGTAGATGCTTTAGTAGAATTAATAGGTAAAATAGGACAAATAGATAATACATTACTTGGAGAAGTTCGTAATCGTTTATCTACTATTGGATTAGAAACTAGTGATATAGCTAGTACTTCTACTGTTACTCATGACGATACTTTTGATAGAGCAGAGGAAGATGTTAGTGTTCCTACTGATGATGTATTTGATATTCCTGATATAGACTTAGATTTAGATAGTAGTATAAGTGATAACTACCGTCAAGTCGATAATTTCGATAGTCTGATTGAGGGATTGAATAATCGACAAAAGGCTATTGTGACGCATTTGTTTGACACTGGTGAGCTTAGTTTTGTATGTAGTTAAGTAAGATAAGCCTAGAGACGAAAGTCCGGCAGAGAGCCTTAGAATGAGCCATTTTAAGCGCATCTGCCGGACTTTTATATTTTCCTTATCTTACTATCACAACAGCATATAAAATGCGAAATTCGGCAGGAATTTGCGGTCTACGGGCATCCGTCTGCATTCGTAACGTGCGGTTTTCGTCCGTCTAATGAATCTATTTGATAGTATTGATAATAATGTTATCTTTGATAATGTTAGTAATAACTTAATTAATAATATAAAGTGTATGAGTTGTATTCCTAGTAACCCTAAATTAGATAAGCTATTACCGCTTACTAATAATGATGTTAGAAAGTCTACTGAATACCTTGCTACTATCGAAGACAATAGTTTTCGTGATTGGTATAAAGAAAAGACAGGTAGAGACTTTAATGAAGAGAATATTGATACTAATACTGTTAATGCTATAATAGCATATAATAACAGAGAGACTATCAATACTAAAGATTATGTTCAGAACGTTCGTACTTCACGGACTGGTGTATTTGGTAATGACATAGCGAAAGAAGACCACGCTATTAATATTCTTGCTACTATTTATTTAAAGAGTCAAGGAAGTATTCGTAAAGCTCTTGCTAATAAAAAACGTAAGGGTGAAAGCGAAGTAATAAAGGATAAAGCCGGTAATGAGTTAAGTCCTCAAGCCGCTATAAAGCTGACTATGATTACTTATCTTAATAGACATCTGAAAGAGAATGATAAAAAACTTACTCAGGAACAAAAGGCTTATGTAGGTACTATTATTCGTAATCTTTACGATGGTGGTAATTATAATCGTAATGAGTTATTTGATATAGTAATTAACTCACCGGAAGTAGTTAGTCTTAGCAAAGAGTTTGGCATAGATACTAATGAAGACTATGAAGCTGGCGATGATGTTAAAGAAGATAGTGAACAGAACTCTCGTCAAGATGACCAAGAAACTATTGCTGCTCTTCGTGCCGATTGGCTTGGATTAGCCGACCAACGAAAAGATATAGATAAGAATGTTAGTAAAGAAGTAAAAGAATGGTTTGCTCGTTTACCTAAAACAAATAGTAATAGTTTTATAAATGAACAACCTGATACTTCTAATAATACTTATTCAGGCATGGCTGAAAGTGCTGGCTTTGATAGTTCTTTTAAAGCTATTAATAACTATGGTAACTTCTCTAGTGTTGAAGCTATGGTAGAAAGTTTCCATACTATTGCTGCAAGATTTAAAGAAGTATCTCATTTAGAATATGCTGCACGTTTACTAGAAGACGAAGCTAATGTTCAGATGAGAAATAAGATATTTACTCAACTAAAACAATCTATTTGGGAACGTAATGAAGTAGTTTATAGTCAAGACGGTTCTAATGTGGTTACTAAGAATCGTAATACTTTTCCTAAACTTAATCTACAAAACAAAATACTTAATAGTTTCGATTCACTTATTCACAATCCTTCTATTATGGCTAATGATATTGCCGTATTAGACGAACTTAAAAACAGATTATCTACACTAAAAAATTCTAACACAAATGAAATCCAAGAAATTACGGAGCAAATTGTTGCAATTTTTAATAAGTATAACTTCGGCATCAATAGACAGGGTGTTGTTAACTACGTTCGTAACTTCGGTGATAACCAACTTTCTAATATCTCTTCTATTGTCGATGATTTGTTAGAGTTTAATAAAGTAGTAGGTAAGGCGACTAATCTATTAAAAATAGATAATGAAGCACAACGTATCTATTATGCAGGTGAATATGCTAAAACTAAAGAGAATGAAGAATATGTAGTAGTTCCTTTTGATAAATCTCAACTACAATACAAAGGTGGTTATGCTAATAATATAGCCAATCGTATATCTAATAGATTTAAAGATTATCAGATAGTAGATTCTGAATTTAATAGTATTAATGCAGAGAACAATCTAGTTAGTGATATTCTAAAGAACAACTATATAAGTAAGTTCTTTGAAAGAATTAACGATAATCGTTATAATGATAATCCTGTTAGTAATACCGAACTACGTGATTACTTAGTTAAATTTACTAATATTCCTCAATACAGATATAGTAATATTCTTATTGAGAAAACTTTGTCTAATGGAAAAATAGTCCCAGGTTTACTTCGTCTTACAGATACTGGTTATGAACTAACTGAATATTATCGTGAATTTGGTGCACAATTATACAACGGAGTTAGTAACGAAGTAACAGGAAAGGCTAAATCTTATAAAGATATTAATGCTCTTGAATGGGATATTATTACTCTTAATGAATACGCTAATAATGGTGACAATTATGAGATGACTAAAGGAGTTAAGAAATCTAAGTTCTTTACTCAAACACCTTCTGATGCACCTAAGACTTTCGTATTTAATAGTTATAAGTTAGATTATACTGGACTATTTAATGCTAACGGCTCTATTAATCGTGGACATCCTATATATGTAGCTTATGCTAATATTTATGCTAAAGAACTTGCAGAAATGGCGCAAGCTATTAACTTCTTATTTGAGACAACTGTTGAGAATGGAGTAGTAACTATCGTATCTGATGAAAATGGTAAACCTAAGATAAAAGAAGAGTTTAAAGATTTACGTAAATCTGAAGCTAGACTTAACTATCATTATCGTAAAGGTATTCTTGATTCAAATGGTGTTCCTACTGGTAATGTATTTAAGTTTAGAAGTCTACTTATTGATAAAGTTAAGAACCTTAATAAGTATAATAGTGAGACAGCTAAAACGGTAGATATGAATTGGCTGTTTGAAGGAGGTGACGTATTCTCACTTCTTTATGGGGGAAAGAATAGTGAAATATCATTGATACAAGACGAGAATGGAGAATACAATATTAGGCTTACTGGTGAACTTCGTAATTCAGTTTATAATTATATAGATAATTATATTAATTATAGAATACAAGAAGCTGTTGCTAAATACAGTTCTAATAAAGAGTTTGTAGATAGATATAAGAACGCTAGTCAAGAATCATTTAATGCTTTTATTGCAGAAATGGTACTTAACTATGAGATTCAATATAACAATCTTAATGATATGTTCTTTGGAGATGAAGCATATTATAAAGATTCTCGTGATACAATTAAACGTAATAAAGAATATCAAGCCGGAGGATTAGCTTATGCAGGTTATGACTTATACAATGTACAGAAGCATTTGGGAGATATAGTAATTTCTCCTAATAAGACTATTAGTGTAGATAGTAGTTTTAAATATATTACTCTTGAAGATGTTCAAAGCAAAGGTGGAGTTATTGAAGATTTAAAGAAACAATTAAAGATAGCTAAAGTATCTAAAGAGACAGAAGCATTTGTACTTAAACAGTTTGCTAAAGATAAATCAGAAGTAACTGATGCTCAATCGCTCATAACCTTAGACGAATTTGTTCGTAGAATGTATCTACGTGGCGAATATGATAATTATAAAGACTTAATTGAAGCTCTTTATGATGAAAGTAAACCTATTGATAATGTTAAGTTAGGAGAATTATCTAAGAAAATACAAGTTCAAAAGAACTTCTATTATGACTTAGAAATAGATAATGATGCTAAATTAGCTAATCCTATTCAGATTAAAAATGCTGAATTTGTACTCATACCTAGATTTTTAGGTAATAGTGAACTTGGCTTACTTGCTAAATATATGACCGATAATAATATTGGTCAGGTTAACTTTACTACTACTGAAAAGGCTACAACTAATAGAGTATTAGAGTTTTGGGATGCTCATGGAAAATTCCCCTCTAAAGAAAGGTTGAAACGGTTTAACGAGGACATTCAAACTAAGTATAAAACTGGTTGGTATTCTAATCTATATACACAGCAAGATATTCCACAACACATGGACGGTGAGAATAAAGCTGGATTGCAGATAGTTAAGAAGCTAATTGATAATATAGGTAATACTCCTGAAGGACAATCTCTTATTAAAGATTTCTTTGATAACTTTACTGCTAATATTCAAGATAGCTTTAAAGATGCGGCATCTCGTATTGGAGTTAGCATTGATGCTAGAGGTAACGTAGTATATGAAGAAGGAAAAGTTAAGATTGATAATAATCAATTTATAGCACTTATTAAAGACGAGTTAACTCGTAGAGGATTAGATAGTAATTATCGTAAATATGCCGAAATAAATCCTGAAACTGGATTGCCTTATATGCCTGCTTGGACTAATCTAGTTCGTAGTAAGATAGAAAATATTGTAAATAGTATATTTACTAATCGTGTTACTCGACAAGTACTTCCTGGTTTTCATGCTAGTCAAGTATCAGATGTTGGTATGACAGCTTTGTCTGGTCGTACAGATTTAAGAGATTTAATGCAATCAAAAGTAGAAGAGAAGCACGGATATGGTCTAGGACGTAAACTTACTTATCATAAAGACGGAAGTCAAATAGTAGAAATACTATTACCTAAATGGATGGTTAAGGCTTATAATACTTATGATAATGAAGGTAATCTTGTACATGAAGTAACTTTAGAGGACTTACAAAATGCTGGATTAGATACTATGATTGGTTATCGTATTCCAACAGAAGGTAAACAATCTATTGCTGTTATGAAAGTAGTAGGTTTGTTAGACGAATCTCAAGGTTCTACTATTGTTGTTCCTGATGAATGGGTATTACAAACTGGTGCTGACTTCGATATTGATAGTATCTACGGTATTTATCATACTGCTTATTTTGATAAAAATGGTAAACCTCATAAAGTCAAATATATAGAAGGAGAAGACGAAGTATCTACTTATCGTAGATATATTGGTTATATAAATTCTTTAATAGATAAAGAAACTCGTAAAGCTACTAGTTCTGAATTTACTAAAGAAGAATTTAAAGAAGCTCGTAAAGCTGCAAGAGAAACTGTTCTTAAAGCTAATGAAGAATATGATAAATTCTTAACTGACCAAGTTAGAGATTTAATAGCTGAAACAGACAAAACATGGATATTACTTCCAAGAGAAGTAAAAGATAATCTTACTGTTACTTTTAAATCAAAAGAATTAAAGTTTGGCGAAAGAGTAGATGCTATTGTTAGTAAAATGAGCTTCTATGAGAATGAATATAAAGATAATAATAGTGTTGCTAAGTTTGCACAACAGTATCGTAATATTCAATCTATTATTAATGAGCAAAGAGAATTTTATCAAAATATAAAAGATAATGCTGAACAATTAGCTATTGATTATGCTGATGAAACTCGTAGAGCTAGATTAGAACAAACTATTCAAGCAAGAGCCGAAATAGTAGGTGCTATGTCTCTTGAAGAATTTAGTCAACTAACAATAGCTCAACAGAATACTCGTGATGCTCGTAACAATAAGATAGTAGATACATTTATTAATATAATGAATCTACCAGTATCTATTGGTGAGAACTTATCGTCTAGTAACTTTGAAGATATTAAAGCTGCAAAGAGCAATATCTTTGAAGGTTTATCAGAGACTTATCGTAATATTAATTCAGTAATTGCTCAAAATTGGTATCGTGATGCTAATATGTCCGGTGCACGTCTTAAAGCTATTTCTGTTAATCGTGACAACTTTGCCTCTATTGGTAATAAAGCTAAGACTATTATTGACGGTGCTCATGGTGGTTTTAGGTTTGTATATACATATAATACAGAGAAAGAAGCCAAAGACGCTCAAGCAAAATTAAGAAAACGTTTTAGAGACGTAACTAGAAGTGGAAAAGAAGTAATGGTAGACCATAATCAATTAGGTTGGAGTTACGATAATCTTAATATAGATAATCGTTTAATTACTCCTTACTCTTCTGAAACTACTGCACTTATTCTTGACGGTGTAAAAGAAGGTGGTGTACCTAATGTTGATTTATATACTTTCGATGTATATAAGTCTATTGTTGATTGTGGTGCAAACTATGAAACTTCTATCTTATTCGTTAATCAACCTGTAATAACCGAACTTATTGCTAGACAAAATGCTAACGATAATGTATTCGGTGAAACTGGATTTAATCCTCTTATAGGATTGAGACGAGATATGTATATAAGATTAGCTAAATCTCTCGGTATTCCTGCAAACAGTATTACTAAAAGAACTCGTCTTAAAGATATTAAGTCAATGCTTGAAGCTAAAGGAATAAGTATTAACGAAGATGAACTTCTTGAAGAAGGAATACGAGTAACAGAATTAAGAGAACATCTTAAAGATAATGTAGAAAATATAGATTCTACTAATGCTGATAATCTTATATATCAAATTAAAGCATTAAGAGCATTTGAATATTTCAAAGAGATAGGTGACCAAATCAATGCTAATATGATGGTTATTACTAGTGATAAGTTTGGTGCTGGTAAATCTGCTAATGAAATTGACAATGTAATTAATCGTATTACAGATATTAAAAAAAGTAATATTACTCGTATTAAGAAAGGTAATCCTGTTCTTAAAGCTGTTACAGAAGAAGGTAATAAATATCTTATAGATGCTATTTATCCTAAGATTAGTTTCAATACTATTAATGATATTAATCAGGATGATTCAGAATCAGCATATCCTTCTTTATATTATCAATTGAAGTATAGCTGTATAGCTACTGAAAAGATTATTCGTGATAGTGAAATATTCAAAACTCAAACTCCACAGTTCCGTGAGTTAGTTAGTAAGTTCGATGTTCGTAATCTACAAACTATTCAACAGTTAGAGAGTTTCATAATTAATATGAGTCAAGCACAATCTAATTTTGTTAATACTAATAGATTTATAACTAAGAGCGATAATGAATTTATTCCTAGCTATAATCTAAATCTTATTAGTAGTCAACAAAATGCTCGTGCTAGATTATATGGTTATACTGATGTAGTAGGTAGCTTCGATATGTCTGATATGTCTGAAAAGAATGTAGAAGCATTTATGAAGTTATCTCCTGCAAATAAAGTAGTATTGATTCAAAGATATACTTCGGATGATAATCTATTTAAAAATCTAAATGTGGAGTATAAAGGTCGTCGCAATAGTTATGATAGAATATCTATTATTGATAGTACTATATCTACTGAATCTCAATATCAGATGTTTCGTAATGCTTGGCATAGTAATAATCCTTTCGTTAAACTTACAGCTATGGACCTAGTAAGATATTCTATGGTAGTAGAAGGTTATAAGTTTAAAGGTGGAACAGTTAGTAAGATTATTCCTGTTGAGCTTTTATATGGACGGGATACTGGTATTGATTCTGATAATGGAGTTTCAACAGCTACTAATATTATTAATGATTCAGACAAAGCCATTAATAGTATGATTCAATACGGTAGTGAAACAGGAACTTATGAAAGACTTAGTAATGATGATAAGGCAATAGAAAAATTACGTGACTTATTCTTTAGAACTAATCCTAATAATCCTGATGTACTTACATTTGAGAATAAGAAGTACAAAGAATCTAATAAGATAGTATTCAATAGACTTGGTGTAGGTATGCTTAGTTTTAAAGAAGCACAAGAACGCAGAATGATTACTGGTAGTGAAGATAATCGTAAATATCGTCATTATGCTAAGACTAATGATAATAATAAAGTTCTACGTTTATATAAGCTAGTATATGATAATGATGTTGTATATATGCTTCCTACTAATCCTTTAGAACAGAACGAAATTGGAGAAGTTAGTGTTAATCCTGATAATAATAGAATGTATCTTCCTTTAGATATACTGGAAGAAGTTTCTATTCGTCAGCACGACCCTACATTTATTAGTTCTATTAATATAGCTATGAACTCTGATATTCGTAAATTTGTAGTTCTTCCTAAAGCATTTGAAGCTGGTGCTAATTTATTAATAGAAGAAGCATTTCCTAATAGTACTGTCTTAACTTCCCCCATAAAGGAGCAACAAGTTGATACTTCTCGTAGATACATTATTGCTACTACTGATAATCAAGCTATACTAGATACTATTGAATCTCTTGAAGCTATTGGTATTACTAATTATGTTGTTGCAGCTCCTAATATGAATTACGGTAATATTCGTAAACTTATTAATGACCGTAATAATGAGGATATTGCAGCTAAGAGACTACAAACCGCTATGACTAAATTAGAAGCTAATGAAATTCAGCTTAGAAAAAAGAAGTCAGATAATTCTGAATCTCCTTATTATGCTCAACTTAAAGCTAGCATTAATCAAACTATTGAAGATGTTAATGTTAATGGTATTGGTTTTGTTCCTGTTTTACAAACTGTTGTAGATAATACAGGTTTTAGAGCTGGTGGATATTTTAGATACGAAAAGGAAGGTAATGTTTATATTGTTACTAACTTAGGTCGTGTAACTACTAAATCTGTTAGTCTTACTCCTGACTATATGTATAGTAAGAAAGTAACTATTAATAGTGTTAGTCAATTACAATTCCCTAGACGTAATGCCATTACTCAAGTAGTTAAAGAAAACGCTAGATTAGATAAGTTTGCTAATAATAACATTATTCGTGTTCAGACAGAAGATAACTTTATTAATGAAGATATACTTGAATCTGCATTGATAGATAATGATAAAGAGATAAATGATTATATATCTCGTGTTATTGAAAGTGTTGAACGTAGTAATGCTAATGTAGAAGAAGCTGCATTAAACGATGCTTTCCGTTCATTTACAGCTATTGATTTACGTTCTAATACAGCTACTAAGTTAAATGATAACTTACGTGAACAAGCGTTGAGAATTATCAATGGTTATACTAATAGACGTATTGATGATTTCTTATTTGATATACATAACTTCTTTACTACTTATGTTACTAATCCTGACGGAACTTATAAGTTAGATGAAAATGGTAACAAGATAGTTCAAGAGAAATGGAGTATAACTAATAAGAAGTTATTCGACCGTATGTTAGAGGACGAAACATTACGTACTCGTTATGAAATGTTCCTAGATGATATTAATAGATTTGTAGAAGACTATTCTATTATTGAAGCTATTCAACCTTATAATATTGATGAAGCTTATACTGTAAGTGAGACAGAAGAAGAAATCGAAGGTTTACGTAGAACTAATGATATACTTAAACAGATTAAGGATAAGTTCAAACGTATTAAAGACTTAGATAATGTAGTTAAACGTAGTACTAAGATGTACTTCGATAGTTACATTACTAGTCTTTCTAGTGACCCTCGTGTACAATCTAATATGCTTAACATTACAGAAGCATTTGAAGATGAAAACTTCTTCCAGTTTTGGTTAGCTGATAGTCAAGAGACACATATACCAATAGTTCAAATAGTTCTTAAACAAATGATGAATCAGTTAAGAGCTAGTGAAATAGAAGCTAGAGACAAAAAGATAGCGTTTACTTCGGCAATATCGACTATCATTGAGGACGCAAAAAACAACGGTATAGACGTGTCTCTGAACGATATTTTGGACGAAAATGGCAATCTTTTGCTGCCGTATAATGAAACATTCACTGAAAAATTAAGGTCGCTAAAAGAGGCTGTAAAACTGGCACAAATCGAAGACCCGAACGGTCGAGACGGTTTAATATATAAGAAAGCTAAAGATGAGTTAGAGAAGTTCTTAATAGATAATGTAGAACGTGAATACGTTAAAGAGATGTATCAAGAGTACTATAATGCAAACCAGTTACTTAATAAATACCCTGAAACTTATGTTAAGTTAATGAAGCTATTGCATGAAGAAGGAGATATATTAAGTACAATGATTGACAATGATTATAGTACTCTTACTGTTCAAAACGAAAGACGTCTTAACGAGATTCAAAGCGAACTTACTGAAATGCGTGCGGTTATTGATGTTGACGGTAATTATAAAGAGAACTATTATGAAGCCAATGCAGTTAATAATTATCTATTGTCTCGTCGTCAACTTAATAATAAGTATAAAGAGAACAGACCTAAGGATAGTTTTACTATTCGTTATAAACAAGCTATTGAAGGACTTCAATACCCTGAAACATCTGAAACTTATCGAGAATCAGCTGAATGGCTTAAAGCTAATACTGACTATAAGTTAAAAGGTGAGTTCTTAGATGAGTTAAAGAAAGCTTATATGGATACTCGTGCTGGCAATCCTTTTGATAGTTTTGTTCGTACTATGGCATACGGTAAGTATGATGAAACAGGTGTTATTGACGGCACCAAGTTTACAGAAGTGCAAATAGCTAACTTAAAGAAACATCAAGAGCAAATGTTTGCAGCAGCTGTTGGTAGAGTTAAGCCAAATGAAGAACAAGCTCAAAAATGGTTAGATGAGCATATAAGCTATATCAATACTGTATACTACGAAGCTATGTATGTGGCTATGAACAAAATGGGTAAAGTAGTATTTGATAAATGGTATAACGAGAATCATGTGCTTAATCCTATTACTAAAGAATACGAACCATTAGCTATTTGGAGACAAATGATAGTTAAGGACGAAGCTAATAATATGGAATATAGTCCTAAATATAAATGGTTAGAAACTAAAGTTAAAGACAAGTACAAGAATCCTAACTATGATGAAGTTAAGTTACAACCTTCTACTAATAAATATCGCAATGATAAATATTATGGAATGAATAACTATCAGCAACAACTATACAATGAAGTAGATAATCTACTTAATAGTCTTGTTAAAGATAAACGTAGTCGTGCTTATATTAATCGTGGTTATTTACCTAATCAAGCTATTGAACAACCTCATCAAGGTTTTACTGATTATTGGCAAGACTTTAAACGTAGTCATGGTTGGTATGATACTCCTAATAAGTCTGATATAGAGCTTAATCTATATAAAAGATTTAGTAATGCTCCTATGTTACATAGTTTATCAGAGATTAAACTTCTTCCTATTCGTGAGAAACAAGAAGGTGAAACTATTGATGAATATCTAGCTTATGTTCGTGAAACTCAAACTAAGAATAATGAATTACGTAAGCAAAGAGCACAGGAAAATGCAGAGCGTAATAATCCTAATGTTCTTGAAAGACTTAATTCATTTATTGATAGCATGTATAACTTTAATACTCGTAATGATATAGCTAGATTAGCTAAGATTACTAGTAATCAATTACGTAATATGGATATTATTAAGAGAAATCCTAATGATAAACTTATGGATAATAGATTACTTAGTAGAATTACTGGTAAACAAGAAATACGTACAACTAAGAGCGATGATTCTAATATAGTTAAACACTTTGAGAATCAAGTTCGTAAGTTAGTATTTAATGAATTTGAAATGGATGAAGGTACTCGTTCTAAAGTATCTCGTGTTATGCGTAATATGGTATCTAGTAAGTTTATGATGTTAAACGTTACTGGTGGTATTGCCAACGTATTATATGGTAAGACACAAATACAAATGGAAATGGCTGCCGGACAATTCTTTAAATACAAAGACTTCCGTAAAGGTGAGAACGAATGGATGCAGAATGTAGGTAGTTATTTAGCTGATGCTTATAATGAAACTACTAATAACGAAACTAATGCTATTATTAGATTATTCAATGTTATTGAATCTGATATGATAACAGAACGTTATGGTAAAGGTAACAATCCTATGGGTAAATTAGAAAATCTGTTGTTTATCCAACAAACCGCAGGTGAACATTATATGCAGAACGCTACATTGTTAGCTATGCTTCATTCTCATAGAGTTGTTGCTGTTAATGGTAAGAATAAAGTAATGTCATTTGAACAGTTTGCTATGGGACTTAGAGAAGAAGCATTGCTTAAAGTTCTTCGTAAGAATAATCCTGAATTAGTTACTAAATATGAAACATTCAGAGATAAAGTACTTGAATCATATATTGAGAAAGAACGTTATGTTAAGTTTAAAGCTGATATAATAACTGACTTCTTACGTTCTGTTCCTAAAGAGATAAGAGAAGAGTTTAAAGCTACCTATAAAGAAGATACTAAAGAAGAACAGAAGAAGTTTGAGAATCACCCTTCTTTTAGAGAAAGTCTTATCTTGAAGAACGGTGTTGCTACTCTTAAACCTGACAGTGGTCTTACTAATGACGATATTGCAGCTTTCCGTAATAAGGTTATATCAGTTAATCATCAAATACATGGTATCTATGATAAGATTGGTGCTAATCAATTACAACAATCTTGGTGGGGAGCTTTACTAATGCAGTTCCATAAACACTTGGTTCCTGGATTCCAAAAACGTTTTGGTTATCGTTTAGGTCACTTTGACGGTATATATAACGAAACTAGAGAGTCTATTAGTAAAGGAACTTATGTTAGTTTAGGTGAGTTTATAGCAATGCCATTTAAGAAATACTACGAACTTAATGATAGTAACGAACTTCAAGCTGTTCGTACTCTTCAAGGAATTGCTAAAGGTTATGCAGATTTTGTAGCTAATCTTACTACTTATTATAACATTCTTCCTGAATATGATAAAGCCAATATTCGTAGATGCTTAGGTGAATGGATAGCTATTACTAAAGCAGTAGCACTATTTGTAGTAGGAAAATTAATGCTAGATGACGATGATGATTCTACACAAGTAGCTGACTATATCCTATATAGTGCTGACCGTCTAATGTCTGAAACTATTCAATATACTCCGTGGGGATTAGCTAATGAAGGTAAGAAACTATATAGTCAACCTGTTGCTGCATTAAGTATTGCGCAAGATAATCTTAGATTATTAGGAGCACTTTGTAGCTATATTATTACTGGTAATCCTGATGATTTATATTATAATTCAGGAAGCTATTCAGGTGAAAATAAACTTGTAGTAAATTTCTTTAAACAAGTACCATTAGTTAATCAGATTATAAAACATGAAAGACTTGGTGCTAATAATAGTTACTATAAAGTACGTAGTAGTCCGTTTAGTGGTTTAGGTCAAGTTGTTGCTAATATGATTACTGATGAAGATGAAGAATAACTAACTACTTAATATTACAACTCATGGTGAAGTCGGATTGCTTGTGAAAGTAGTCCGACTTATTTTGTTTATATCAAAATAAATACTACCTTTGCAGTGATTAAGTACCTACCGTCTCGGACTGTTGTACGGGATTCAGCATTAACTGTCTGACTAACTAGATTAGTTACGTGTAGTGTGGAGAGCTAGGGAACTCGATTAGTCTTAGTACTTATAAGTACTATTTCATTTAGGCAGTGTCTCCGCCCTAGTGCAAAACCTCGGACGATAAATAGAAACAAAGCTACAAGGATTAGTAGAATGATTGTCAATAGCGATTGATTTAGCTTCACTACCCGAAAAAGAGCCGAATACTATTTACTCCGTCTATGACCTCACTATATCCAAAAAGTTCCCAAATGTTCTATCTGACGAAGAACATCTTCCTGAACACTATCCCCAGTGCCGTTAGTATTATTGTTTGGACTATTATTATTATTACTAGCTTTACTATATCTCGCTCGCCTATCGGCTCGCTTTCTTCCCCCATAGAGGAGTGGTTTACCTGTAATTCCACTCCTTTATGGGGGATTTAGCGAGCTTTGCGAGCGTAGGCAAGTCCAGCAACACAACTATCATTAATACGTTGATTTTATCCAAGTACAACATAAAAAAAAGAACTATCAACGGTATTACTACTATCAATAGTTCTAATCTATTATGAAGTTTCTATGGAAGATTTCGTTAAAAACAATATTATCATTATTACTATGAATAATAAATATCCCCATAACTTCTTTTCAGCTAATTCTTTTACAATACAATAGATTAACATTCCAAATGGTATTGATGCAAATATTAATCCTCCTATAATTATTCCAACAGTTTCTAGTGTCATATTATTCTTTCTTTAATATCTTTCTTTGCTCTTGCATATCCTTTGATATAACCTTCGACAAAGCGATTAGTACATAATCTTCTAATATCTAAAGAACAAGGATTATAATTACACTTTCCACAATGTCTACTTAATCCGTCTGATTGATATGCTTTTGCTTTAACACTTACTTTTATTGCCATAATATAAAAAAGAGTACTAGTATTTCTACTAGTGCTCTTAATAATGTATAACTAAAATGATTATTACTTATTATTTTTTATACTTCTTTTCTATCTCTTGTAGTTTAAGATAAACTTTATTACGAGCTTTAAGTTGTGGTAAACAACTAACATATCGCATAGCTTTGCGAATCTGTTTAATCATGTACTTCTCCGACTTCATCTTTTATTTCTTCTTTTGGTTCAGCATAAGGATTCCAAGTATTAATGAACTGATTAAGTTCAACTACAATTTTTTCTCGGTCAAAAGTATCATTGTCAGCACTAGGAGTTATATCTTCAAGAACAACATGAAGAGTATTACTACCGTTCTTGTCTTGCATACGAGCTAGACTATTGCACTGATATACCTTATATGGTATCTTAGGATTTACTACTTTAGATTTAATTCCATAAGTTTCTATGGATAATACATTATTTAATTTAAGCATATTTTTAATTCATTTTTATAGTTAATATTACAGCACATTCAGGACAAGTATCAATGATAATATCTCCAAATGCTAGTGCTAATTCTTTATCTTTATCGCTTATAGTAATTTCAGAAAAACAATCAGGACATTCATAAGCCAGACTATCACCTTTAATATAAACATCAATCTCCATCTTTTACAGCTTTAAAGTTAAGAATAAAACTTTCACAGCTACGACAGAACTTTTGTTGCTTATTATTAATATAGAGAAAAGCATCATACCAATCTCCATTAAGATTATTCTTACTTTTAATCTTAGTAATAAGAATATAGAACTTACCAGTTTTAATATGTTTAAATCTATATCCCTTATTTCTAAGTGTTAAAGCATGAGTATCCGAAGTAAGTACAATTTCTTCCATTATTTTCCAGTACTACCAAATCCTTTTACACCTCTTTCAGTAGTTCCTAGTTCTTCGAGAGTTTCAACTTCATCCCAAGTAATCTTCTCACGACGACGAACAAGAAGTTGACAAATACGGTCGCCTTCTTTATAAGGAAAACCATTCATAACTTGTTCAAGTTCTTTCATGCAATCGTTTGTTATTTCTTCAATTCTATTAGTAACGTGTTTCAATTGATTAATAGCCATAAGACTATCTTCTACACAACGACATAAATGAATGTTACTACGATTCTTGAAAATAACAAGAAGTTCTCCTCTATAACCCCAATCAAGAGTACCAGGACTATTAGGCATATAAAAATCTGTTTTAGTATTGCTACTACGAGGACGAAGTTCCATTTCATATTCATCAGGAAGAGCAAAATGTAATCCTGTATGAATAATAAATCTATCTTTGTCTGCATCATATTCTATGCTCTTAGCATAGACATCACAACAAGCATCTCCTTCTTTACCATAAATAGGTAATGGAACAGATTTATCTTCACGCCATACTTTAACAGAGACATCATCAATGTCTTGTTCTAGTTTTTGATAAAGTTCATCTTGAGTTAAAAAACCAGTGTCAAATTCAATAATAGCATTAGCTATTGCTTTACTTAATTTACTCATTATAATTATTGTTTTTAAATTTATGATAAGGACAATCAGTAGGACTACTAGGCTTGTAATAACTAATATATGACATTTCTTCGTTATCACAAACATATACTTTATTTCTATATAAAGTAATTTTCTTTCTACTAGATAAATAAGCACAATTACCACAAGTTCTGACTTTATTCTTCTTTTCCATATAGATACTTTAATAAATGAACAAACCTGATTATAAATATTACAAATAGAGTGTTACCTAATATTGGAATAAAGAATAAAACACAATTAAGAGTAACTGTACTTATTACTTCATCATCTAGTCTTTCCTTAGTAATCTTTAGTGCTATTGCAGTTATTATAAACTGAATAAAACATTCAATAACAGGGACATCTAATAAGATTGTTTTTAATACGGTTTCTAACTCCATTCTTTACCACAGTTAATACATTTAAAAGCAATTGGGTCATTTTCCTCTTCCCGTGGAACTTCTTCTAGTCTAGCACCACAATTAGGACAACGTGGAACAGTAAATAACCCAATTAGTTTTTCAATAAAAGTTTTTATTCCCATACATTAGCTAGAGCATAGTTAAGAGCTTTAAGACTAGTATTGTAGTCGCCTTCAAATACTGTATTCTTCAAGCGAAGTTCTTCTGTCTTATACTCTTTAACGTTAGAGAAATAACCAGTAACAGCATTATAAGCACCATAAGCTGTACCAGCTATTAGTCTTTGACCAACACCTTCCTGATAATATTCAAAAGAATCGCAAAGAGTATTTAGTTTCTGCATAGATATTCCAGCAGCTTCATAGGCAGAATTATCTCTACGGAACAGACCGTTATATAAAGACAATTCATCTACTCTCTCGAATTCTTCCCCCGTAAGGAAAGTTGCAGAGAGATATTTTTTTACTTCTTCGTCTGATACTTTAGTTTTATATAATACTCGATACATATCTTCTTCCTCTTCTATCTTACGTTCGGTAAGACCAAGTATTTCAGGAACAGTAAGTATCTTAGTATTAACACCTTTGTTATGTCTAAAAGATATATAACTTTCAGCTGATATTCTAGCTGCATGAAGTGCGTTCATACAAATAACTCTTATAGGAGTAATCATCATTTGTACAGCACTTCCACCGTCATGACTATTAGTAAAGACAAAATAATGTTGGATAGTATCATTTTTACCACCAATATTAATATCTTTATCAAATGTTGCTGACATAAATATCTTTTGTCCATAACCAAAATATCCTGCACGGTCAAGTTTTACCCTACCACCAAGAGCATCATCAAAGAAGCCAAAAGCCATTTGATTTTGTACTACTTCGTATCGAGACTTTACTTTCCCAAGAGGAATATTAGTATCAGTACGATAAGTTGCAAACTCACCAGGAACATCAACAAATTCAAAGCCGTTAACTACATTAGGAAAAATAGAACCGTCACGACTAGCACCATTATCATGTGCCGGCATTTTTGCAGACAATTGACATTTAGCAACTGTATAATTAAGTTTAGCTTTTACAATAGCTTCTTCTGTTGTTTTACAATCACTAACATCTACTCCAATTTTTCCTCTCCAAGCAATTCCACGAGCTTTGTACTTAATTCTATAATCTGAATCTCTAAAATTAAATTGCATATCTAACTTTTTAATAAAGGTTTTCTTTTATTGAATTAATGGCTTGTTTACGATTACAACCATAAGTATTCATAATTCTCTCGATAAGTTCTTCTACCCAATCTTCTACTTCAAACATATTATTTAATTATTAATGATGTATTAGATACTTGTTTAGCAATAGTAAGGTCAGCATTTAAATCTAAATTAGCTGCAACAGCTGATTTACTAGTAGAAGATTTAAATTCTACCTTATGAGGATTCTGTCCAATCCATTGAGCAAGATTGAAATTAGTAGCATTTGCTAGTTCTGATAAACGTATATTAATAGTTATTTCAGTATCAATAGCAAATATATCATCAGTAGTTACGTCGACGAAAGGAGATTGCATATCTTCCGACTCCTCTATGGGGGAAGTTTCAGCTTTCATGTGAGCACTAATAATACGAGCAAGATATTCAATACTAAGACTTTCTTTAATTTCAGTACTTGCTAAATATTCAGTAACAATATCCACAAACTGTCGGATAATATCAGAGATACGAATATCATCTAATACAGTGGTAGTTGTATTACGAGAATAGATTTTATAAGTACTACCCTCAATAACTTTATTACCGGATTTACCAGTAGAACCAAACATAAGAACGGCTTCAAGAACAGCATCTTTAAGACGTCTAAGAGTATTATCTCTTGTTTTCTTAATTTGGTTAACACGAGCAACTTCGTCACTACATTCTTTAACGTCACATTGATAACGTTTAATTACTTGAAGATAATCAGCAATCTTATCTTTAAGATTATCTTCGGTAATACCTAGTTTTGTAACAAGTTCATCTGTTGCTTCACCTTCTTCGAGTTGCAAGATAATATCCTGCAACTCGGCTTTAATACTAAATAAACTACTTCCCATTATGTTTCGGTTTAAAAAACGGTTTGTTTTCAGTACTGTAACAATAGAAACTATTAGGACATCTCATACTTCCGTACTTTTCACAATTAGAGCATGAACGAGTAACTTCTTTATCCTTTATCTTTAATAGTTTCTTTGCTAGCTTCTTTAGGTTTTTCATATTCTTCTCTAATTAATTTATTATGTTCAGAGATAGCTTTCATAATAAGCTCACGAGAATCCCAAAGACTTTCAGCACCAACGCTTAGATAATAATGTTCAAGTACTTGTTCATTAGACATATTTTGAAAGTCTTCGATACGAGGAACAGCTCTAATAACTTCATCAAACTTATTAGTAATATCGGTTAATAAGCTATAAAGTTTAGAACGAATAACCATGTTATCAGTATTGTTCTGTTTTATCCTAGCAATAAGCATAGGAATTATTTCACCGTTTTGCATTTCTATGAGTTTTCTTATTCTTGTTACGTTTACGTCTCTTAGCAATAGCTTTAGAATTAGAACCTTCTTTAGTAGAACTTCCTTTATAATTATTATTAGAAGGAAATACTAATTCAAGAGGACTACCCTCAAGAGAACTATTATTAAGAAATATATTATAAGGATTATCAAACTTCATCTTCTTTATCTCCTAGTGATTTAATATATTTTATAGCTTCTTCGCGAGAATAACATAGTTTATCTAATTCAATACTACGTTCCCACCCATTACCGTTATTAGTAATGACAGTTACACCATACGTACCTTTAAAGGTAATACCATTAACTTCTCTATTGTATAATCCATGTTGATTATCTTTTTCGGAACAACTAAGTTCTATAATATGATTACCAACAGTATGATAACTATCAATAATAGGAGTAAATATATTAGTTCCTTTAATGACACTTTGAAAGATTTTAGCTCTATTCATACTATTTGCTTAATAATTCGTCAAGATAAGAATCTAAGTTCTCAATAATCATATCTAGACAATCTAATTGTTTCTTAAATAGCATCAACTTGAAGTTACCAATATAATTATCTGTTCTACGAGTATAAGAAAGCTTACAATCTTCGTAATTGCTGTTAGCCTCTATACGAGTACTTTTTAACTGATTAATAAGATTAGTAAGAATGAATACTTGTTTCTTCTTATCTTTCTTACTTATTTCGGCTATAATATCTAAAACACTTTTTATTTCATTTTCCATACTTACTTCCAGTTTGATTTCTACACCATTCAATATTAGTATAATGATTATTAGCACTGTTACCGTCTTTATACCTAACATATTTATATGCATTAGGTTTAGGATTAGTAACAAATGCTTTAGCAACGAGAGTAGCTATAAATAGCTTAGCACTATTACCATTGTGAAACAATGTGACATGAGGTCTTTCACAACCTTTTCCACGATACCATTTAAGATAACGTTTACGATTATCAGACCAAACTCTTCCGTCTTCTCCTATACAATAATTAGGAAAATTAGGAATAGTAACGAATCTGACTGTGTTTTTAACTTCTTCCATACTTTTTATTTAAATAACGTGCACGACGTTTAGCTTCTTCGTAGGAATAAACTTTCCTATGCTTAATAATATGATTAAACAAATCAAGAGGAGCATAAACACCAGCAGTCCTTTCAATCTTACCGTTAAGATAATTGTCGATTTTCTTAGATAGTTCTTCACGAGTTATTACGATATATAAGAACTTGATAACATTACGATATGCAATATTATCGTCAGGTTGTTTAACAACTATGTATTTAGCTTTTATTTGCTTCTTCTCCATTACTTCATTTACAAATATAATCAATCCTAGTATTAGACCAAAGAAAATCTTACTGTTTTTCAGCATACGTAGAAAACGATTCTAAGGCTTGTCATTAAACGTAAGACAAAAATAGTATAGTTGTTAAGGTTGGCATAGTAAATCGCACAGAGACGAAATATCAGCTATTCTCGTTGATTTCCCCCATAAAGGAATGTTGTTTCCTATACGTTCCGACAGTCCTCTTTGAGTATAAGCTGACGATTTATCTCACAATCAGAATATATAGTAGTAACACTTAGCTTTACAGGGGAACAACAAAAAGCCCTACCATTAATTTTTCGACTAATGATAGGGCAAGAATCAAACCACGACTTACTTTAACAACTTATATACTACAAGGTTATCATCCTCTTCTTCTTTTACTAACTTAACATTAGTATCTGACTTAACATCGAGAGCTTGTATAATATCAGATGCAGAAACAGAATAATAACCATAATCAGAAACAGATACATTTCGGCATTGACCTAGAACATTATCTGTAACAAAACCTAGATACATACCGTCTTGTCCTTCTATTGGGTCAAACTTAGACATTATAAGCATCCTTAGTTTGTTATTCAAATGTATATCTTTTATTATCAGTTTCTTTTTCTTATAGTCTATATAAGATTGATTATAATTAACTTTCTTCTTCGTTATTATTTGGTAATCTTGTAGGCTCATTATCAAGTATTTTTATAACATTTCCATGTGAGGGGACTTCCTTGACACCTGACCTACATCTAAATTCAGCAAACGCTATCTTTCCAATAAACTTGTCTTTATTAATAAGATAACTTTGACGAGTAGAAGCATCACCAACTGGCATACATTCAAATGTTTCACCATTAATATCATTACGAAGAACAAACTTACTAAAGTTAGGTCGTTTAGCTCCTTCAGGAATAATATCTAGAATTTTGAACTTACCGTCTAATATTGGTTTACTTTTGTACATAGTAGAATTACGTTTACCAAACTGATATGTAGCATAAGGATTTCGGAGAATAGCTCCCTCGAACTTAGCTTTAACAAAGATATCTCGATACTTAATAATATCTTCATCTCCATTTACATTATCATAAGTATGAATAAGAACGAAACGATTCTTATTATTCATGTGATAATCAAGAATAGCTTTAGCATTAACGTAACTAGGCATCTTAAACTTACCGAACTCTGTCTTCAATAATGATATACGACTAGTTTGAATCATATCATCAATAGCTAAATCATAACACCAAAATTGAAGAAAACGATTATACGGACTTTTAAGATTCTCGGCAGCACTTAGAATATCATTTAGTTCAAGACCTGGAATATATAATTCTCCGTCTAATACTAAATTATCTTCTAACATACGATTGAATAACTTGTTTGTAATAACATCATCAAGCAATACATTCTCCAATACAGGACATTTATATTCAAGTCCTTTACGACTATGAAATACAAGACCTTTAGTTTTAAAGAATCCTTCACCACGCATAACAGCTGATATATTACAACGAACACCGTTAATCTTAATTTGAGCTAACAGGTTTTGTTCGTTATTATACTCATATATCTTAGCTAGCATAGGAAGAACAAATCCTTCATTATTAGTATTGTATTTAGGAAGATACATATCAAGATAATGTTTCAAAGCCTCAATATTAGGTATTTCTTGAGGAGCTGCATCATATAATTCAGACAGTTCCATACCTCCTTCTCTACGCTTAGCTGCAACAATAGTTTTCCATTCTTTCTCAACACCTCTAGGTGGAACATATTCAGATGTAGTTCCTTCTTTACCAACAATACCATACTTTAGTATAATCTTGTGTCCTAGTATTTCAGCTGACCAAAAGATTGGTTTACCTTGTGCATTACGCTTATAAAGAATAATACTTTTCGATTCGCTCATAATTCTTCAATTTTATATTTGTTAGGTTGTTCACGCATAAGACCAATAGCAACTTCTCTATCAATAATCATAGACTTATTAGTTTCAATAACAATAATTCTAACTTTAGAATTGACAGGAGTTGCAACGGATTTTCCACCATTAGAAGAAGATGCAACAAATCCACGCTCCTTTATGGGGGAAGATTTAGTAATTCGGTTAGCACTAGTCTTATTAGTTCCACCTCTTTTCTTTTCGTAAATAATAGGAGGATGAGTTTCTTCATATTTAAGATTAGCTTCATGAATCTTTTCAAGATATTCTTTATCGTATCCTAAATATAAGAGAGCTTTCATTATCCATTTATATCTGAAATGAATAGTCTGAATATAAGGATAATTAGGTAAATCTAATTCATGAAGATAATTAGCAATAGTATCAGGAATACCTTTAGTATTACAGTTATGTCTAATCATCCTAATGTCTGATTCATCTAATTCGTAACTAAACGGATTTGTGTCTAATTTCATTTGCTGTAAGTCTTACAATTATATACTTTTTAGGTTTACCTATTCTCGCATGATAGAACTTGAAACACTTTAAATAATCAGTACTTTCAGTCCACTGTATAAAGTTTCCTTTAGATACCGAAGTATTAGCTTCATAATTGAACTCTCTAGGTATCTTATGAGAACTGTATAAATCTTTAGCCAAGTATTCTTTAATAATCGCAATATGTTCTGCATTATCAAAGTCAAAGTTACCATAGATTTTTATCTTAGAGAAATCTATTGGTGTACCGTCAGACAATGAAATACGAAACAATGTATTAGGATTATCAATCATTTGTTGCTTAATATGGTTTAAGTAACTCTCTTCTTCATCTGTTAAAGGGTACATAAAATAATAGCTATGAACAGCTCCACTATTACCGAAACTATTTATAGCTATTCTTCTCAATGGTGCAAATGAATTAAAATTAATCACTCGCAATTCTTCTTGCGCTTTAGGTAGCGGCTTATATTCTTCTTCTCTAATCATATTCAAATAATGATTCTGTTTGTTCTATGAATAAATTAATAGTTTCTTTAGAATACATAGTAATTAGCTCCGAGAAATCTTTAGCTCCATAACTTCTAGGAATAATAATAGGTATAATACCATATTCTTTACGTAACCTGCGAGCACCATGTACACCGGTCAGGTCACAGTCGTAGAATGAAACAAGTATTCCACCGTCATTTAGTTTAGATTGAAGCCAATTATATTCGTAATCTTTAAGAACGTAGCTCTCCGAAGTAACATTAATTACTCCTATTTTAGACTCTGACAAATTCCCCCTTAAAGGATAGGAATATAACCAATTACTTAATGCTAGATTGTCTTTATATGATTTAGTTATAATAATTATATCATACTTAGGCTTATCAAGATTAAGTATTCCAACTAGACCATTATGATTGGTTATGAACTTTACTTCTCCCTTACTTCTATCTCGAAGAGGAAAGTAACATTCAATATTATAGATACCATTACTATCTAGTCCAGTAACATAAGCATAACAAGGGTCAGATTCTTTATACTTATATTTAGGAATAGGTTGACAATATCTATTAATATACATTTGGTCAACAGGATAGACAAAATGAGTATTAAGCCAATGAAGACCAATTCCCCATTTTTTCCAAATATTCTTATCGTTATTATTCCAACTTCTAGTAGCTACTTCAATAATAGGTTTACTTGCTTTGATTTTAGATATTACTTGTTTAAGCAAGATTTCATTCTCATCGTCAACTTCTCCGTCATATATTATCTTACGGAAAGTATAAGCTATGTGCTTTAATACATAATAGAAATCTGCCTTATTAGCAACATTTATATGACGACCAGTTTTAAAACTTAGAACATAAGCTACTAAATCAAAACAGTCACCAAAGAAAGAACCATTAAAATCACATGCTTTTAGCTTATGATTCTTATTAAAAGCAAAACCAAATGTTGGATGATTATCAACACGTAAAGGAGAACATATAAGAACATTGTTTTCAACACAATCATTAACTACTGATACAGGTATACCCATATACTTAGCCATAATCATTTCCTGACTAACCTTAGATAATATAAACTCTTTTGTTAAGTCTTGTCTTATTCCTCTACGCATAGTATAACTAGATAAAATAAGCCTAGCTTTACACTAGGCTTATAACATTATTAACGAAATATATTTGGATTACTTAGAATGGAAGTCCACCATTGTCTTCTGAATCAGGAGCAAATGCAGAACCTTCAGTTGGATTAAAACCACCTGCCGCACCAAAGTTTGGCATACCACCCATACTAGGTTGAACAATTCCTGCACCCATTGCAATACCACCAATACCTGGGGCAGCTGCAAGATTAGGAGCTTTCTTTTGTTTTGATTGAACACCGTCCATAGGAGCAATACGTTCCTTAGTAATATCAAACATAAGACTAGGTTCTTTGAAATGAGTAGCATCTAACATGAACTTCTCTTCAAAGATACCTTGTCCGACAATGTTCGGAAATACTAAGTCGCCTTCTTCTGAACCTTGACCGGAGAAAGCCCAATCACCTTTGTTCTTGTAGTAACGATTAAGTCTGAACCAAAACTGTCTTTGGTTGCCTACTTTATCAAGTAATGCAGACTTACCATTCTCACCACCTGTTTCAACAAGTTTAACTACATTGTCAAACAGAACTCCCCATGCCTTAATGACATCTTCTACTTCAACTGGTTCATACTGACCATTATCATCATAATCAACATAACCAAGTTCAAGCATTTCAGATTCTTCGTCAGTCATTTCACGACCTTTGAATACAACTACATCAAGGAAGTGTTTTATCCAAGCAAAGTCCATATTAATAAACTTCTCTTTAGCACCGCCAGGAATATAGTCAACATTACTTTCATAGGGCCAAAATGTCTTACTAGCAACACGAACATCAGCAGGATTAGTATGAAGAGAAGTAGCTTCAATAACAAGATGTGGAATAGCTTTTCCTGCAAATGCCGGACGCATATTGTTATCTTCCTTCATAGTTACCCAAGCAACACGAGCATGAAGATGACCAACAAATAACCAAAGATTATTAATAGCATCTTTGTGAGAGAACTTCTTACGAGAAGTAGTTCTTGTTTCATTACTAATACCTCTACGACGCTTTTTAGGAGCAGTAGTTGCAGCACTATTAGCTGGTTGATTTACTACTGATTCATCTACTTTGGCAGTTCCTTCTTTTTGAGTACTCATAAAAATTGTTTTTATAAAGATTAATACTAGCAATAACAAGTTGTACAGGCTTGCTATTGTTTATTGCAAAGTTTCCAAATATAATAAATTTCAAAATTATAGCCAATAAAAAAGAGCTAAATTCAATTAAGAATTTAGCTCTTTATAATCTAGCTATTACTGGAAGAAGTCTTATTTAGCTGACTGACGAACAGAAGGTTCTTCATCAGACTGGAAGACAATCTTGTAAGCACTAACTTCAACAGTTTCTTTTTCGTCACCGATAACTCTACCAGTTTCAACAGCAACAGAGAAAGGTTCGTTAAGTTTAACCTCGAATACACGGTTGATTTTCTCTGCATCTTCACCGAGATTCTCTTTCAATTCATTCCACATACTGGAATCAGAGAAAGTTAACGGCAAACCAACACCATTAAGATTGGAAGAAGTAGAAGTACGTGCACCAGAGTAAGCACGAGTAACAGGAGAATAATCATCAATAGTGATTTCTTCTACTGACTTGCCAAGTTCCTCTGCAATCTTCTCTTTGTTCAGTTCAAAAGCAGCAGCTTTTTGTTCAGCTGTCATACGAACACCAACAAGTTTAACTTTACCGTCTTTCTCGAACAAAGGTACACCTTTACAGATACCATACTCACCAAAAGTTTGGATAAGTGCAGCACGAGCAGCTTCTGTACCAAATTCAACATTGTTAGCTTCGCACCATGCAACAACTTCGGCATCACGTTCAGCAATAGCTGCATCAATATCAGCAACATTACTAATAAACTGAACTGTATCGCCAGGAACAAGACCCATGATACGAGTAACTGCACCTGTAAGACTAAACTTAGCTTTAGTGCTGTTAGCTGTCAATGTAGGTTCGTTACTAGATTGCATTACTCTCTTACCACTCTGTACTGCGGAAAATCCAAATTGAAGTCCCATAATTGTAAAATTTTAAATGATTAATAATTAATTATTAAAAGTGAGCATATAGCTCATTGTTAGCGTAAAGTTTTGTCTTATTTCGTATCTATTGATTAGTAATAGTTAGACTTCTATTACTATCAAATCTCTACAATATCAGCATCATCAATACTCATATTGTTCGCTATCTTAGCTTCTGTTGTTTCCATACAACCAAGTATGACATCAGCCGCTATATCACGAGCTGCAAGCGTAAAAGCTCTATGACCGATAAGTACTCTCATATACTTAGTATAAGTATCTTTACTAGCAAGTCCAGCAGTTACAGCGTCACTATAACTAAAATGACCAATACTAGTAATAACTCTATTATATACTATACGAGTAAGTTTATATTCAGTAATATAATCACAAGGAACATTAGGTATTCGGAATATTGGAACTAATCCTTTCGCTGCAATATCTTTAGCTTGTTGTTGATTAGCTGCAACACCGAACTTATTATTCAACTGATATTCCTTGTAGATTGTACCGTTATAATCTTGATAATTTCTAACTGGATAAATACCAATTTCGTCATTATCAACACTAGCATTAAATTCATCAGCTTCTCTCTTGCTTTTGAATCGCCTACAATAGTCAGGTATCTTACTATCTATATAAACATTATTACCGTCTGTATATTCATACAGAGCTATATAATCTTTTGTGCACTCCCATGTTATAGCTGCCTTCAATAATAATGCTTTGATTAAGTGAATGTCTAATGTAGTTTTACCATTAATAACTCCTAGATGTTCAATACAACTAGTAAATGGTAAACCTAACTCTTTAGCGCGGCTATATATTGCAAGACCGTCTTGAATAGTCTTAATACCGCACTTATCACTAGACATTACTGATTTCAGATACAACTCTAACTTACTCCTATCATCGGGATTGTAAATGTCTAGGGTATTAAGAGCAGAAGCCATAACCATACTATTATTATTCGGTTTTGCTTTTGGTTCTGTCTTAGCTAGAGTTCTCTCATTCTCTGTCTTTACTTCTTCCATTATTTCAAAGGTCGCTTATTGATTACTCTACAAAGATACTAATTTCTCTGTTAACTCCAAAGACTAGCATCGATTATTCTCCTATTATGAAATCAATTTCACTATCTTTAACTATTTCATAGTCTTTTCCTCCTTTCGTCTCTATTAACTTCTTCTCTTCGTTCGTACCTCGACAATATATCTTATATATAATGTTAGGTACAGAACTAAAAGATAGATTAGGTATTCGATATTTTAAGTCTCGTATGGAGCTACAAAGAGGTGACGTGAAAATTACAACGTCTACAACTCCTTTAAAGCTCGTATCAATAGAATTATTTGCCGACAATACTTTCATATAGTCGTCATTAAACAGTTCCAAATTTCGCGTTCTTTGGGCTTGAGCTTTTATGATTACAGGCTGTCCGACTTTAGCACCTGATTTATATACCTTAGGTTTTCCGTTTTTGTCATAAGCCTGTATTCCTTCCATATCGTTATGATAGTTTCCGCAATAATCATACTGTAATATACTTATTCCAGTTTGGAATATCTCACCATTAGTCATAATAGATTTACCCTCATACTTTATATTAGCATTTAGATATTCTGTTACTTTACTGGCAAATACTCCATTCTTTGAAATAATTAGTATTCTCTTGCCTATATTTTCCTTAACTATATCAAGTATAGCATCTAACTTAACAATATTATCAGTTACTATCTTAGTTCTTTCTCTGATAATGTTATAAGTTTGATTAACTCTCTCAATTAAAGAACTAGGATTATATAGTTCATCTATCTTACGACACATAGCATCAGTTATATCCATTTTAGCTGACCAACCATTACTTTCCGCTACTTGCAATCTACAAGTTTCAGCTGCAATATTTAGTCTAGGATTACCAGTACGACATTCTTCTAACTTATCGAAACTACCAAATATAGTAACACTTTCATTAATATATTGGCTACATCTATCATAATAGATTCTATCAGCATCAGTTAAGACAACACCCTTTTGGTACTCCTTTATGGGGGAATGAATAGAACGATTAATTAAATGAGCATAATTAATTTCATATACTTTAGGCGCATACTTATACATAAGTACAGCATTATCAGCAACACTATCAATAGCATTGGTAGCAAGTAGTTTAAACTTAAAGTAATTACCATTATACTTCTCTGCAATTTTTCGGAACTTCTTAACATTAATAGTAATAAGTACATCTTTATGACTATTAGCACTCGGTTTATATGGAGAATGTTCAACATATTCACGAGTAAGTATAAGACATCTCTTATCAGTAATTAACTGTTTGTGAATCTCCTTTAGTTCAGAAGTATTGTCAAGATAATAAGTAATGTTAGCTCTATCTTCCATAGTCTCTGTTATTATAAGAGACGTTAGTTCAGGAGTTTTAGCTACCATTTTATCTAGCACCATAGTAACGAAGTTCATTACACTTAATGGTTCTGATAGAATAACACTACCCACACCTTTGTTAGCAGACCATTTATTAGCAGCTTCATTATAAATATCAGTTACATCGTTCATAATATAAGTTGTTCTTTATAATTCTTAGGATAAACAAGAGCATAACTACGATTGAGAGGACTACATAGAAGAATAATATCTGTATATTCAATAGTATTCCAACCAATATCTTCAACAAAAGATAAGATTAAACATTCTAATAGTATATTATAACCTACTACCATTCCTTTAAAACTATCGTAGTTAACTTCTTTCCCTAAATTACTTATACATACTTTTCTTATATCCATTTTATCAATCAAATAAAGTATTTCTCATTCCATAGTATTTCTTAACTAAACGTTTACCTTTACCTTTATTATTACGACTTTGCTCTATTGGTTCGATAATAGCCATAGCTTCATTATAATAATATAGATAGTTAACATTTAGTTCAGATATATCAGTATCATCAACAGTATTACATATAGAAACACGTTGACCTGCACATAAAGAACTCTTTTTAACTTGTTCTTCACCATTATCGTTCCAGCCCATACTCTCAACCTTCATGAGGGTTCCCCCCGTAGAGGAGATGTAAAACCTTGTATTCCTCTGCACCACATCTGTTCTTATCTTTCCGTCTACAACATGAGTAAACTCTAGTCTATACTTATGATTAACATTTTGAGTACGACAGAAATCAAGAATAGATTTAGCATTACGAAGAGTTTCCATAACAGGAGTACCATTAATAAAGTATTCAGTAACACATTTAGCTACAATAGGAGAATTATATCCTTTAGATAAATCCTCTAAGAACATCTTAGGATTCATTCTACCTTTGAATTTTCTACCATTATTAGGTTTTACAGTAAGATAACTATTTACTCCTTCTGTAACATACTTAGTATATGGAGTAAATTCACCTGTCAATCCAACTACTTTCTCCCATTCGTGACAAATATTACAATATAATTCAAACTTATCTTTCGGTATTATAGAAACAATACCGTCAGTATTAGCACTTATTATATGAATACCTGCAAGTTCAAGTTTCTCTATTAACATCAATAAGAATAACTGACCATTAATAGTAACTTGATACATTGCTTTTTTATCACACAAGAAGGATTGTTCACTACCCATTTTACCAAATATACCAGCATTTGCTACAATCTTTAGACAAGCAGCAGCAGTAGCATGTTTATCTCTCTCTTTACTATCAAGAGATTTATCTTTGGATAAATGTTTATGTTCTAGTCGTTCATCAACAATAGTATCAGCTATACGAAACCATGCTTTAGGAAGTAGATGTTTCTGACATACTTTAAGACTTCTAATAATATTAGGATACATTGAATTAATATCAAAATCACAAATATATATATCAGAAGTACTAACTCCAATATTGCCATTACTATCATAAGGATTACCAATAGTAATATCAGTAGCACATGAATAATCAGCAGAACTACGATAAATGTTCGGAATCTCGTTCGAGTGTAAACCCCCTGTTGCGATAGTGTATGACGTGCCCATGAAGGTAAATTCCCTGTCAAATTCGCCCTTTTCCCCACGTAGGGTTAGCGAACGTATGCCCGACAAAATATCGTTCAATTCAGGCGTGGAAAATGAGATTTTGTCTGACAAAATTTCGGAAACTACGATTTTCCTACGTATTGTCTTAGTATCAATGAAGGCTTTAGGATGCAGACCAGTAAACTTACTATATAGTTTAACAATAACTTTATCAGCTATTGTGCTTCTACTTGCAGAGAATACATCTACCTTATATTCTTCACTAATACGATACCTTAAAAGAACTTCTTCTTGATTCATTCTAATTAGTTCGGCAACAATATAAACATCATTGTCATTATAATCAGCCATTTCTTGAAGATATTCTTTAGGTATAAATCTTTCAAACACATTACGATAATGGATATTAAGTTCTCTATCTGTCATGCCTTTAGCTTCGGGAAGTCGCTCATGGTAATAATGTCTATCTAAGTCACCAATAGGTGGCATAGTATACTCTTTTAGATTATACCATTTAATATTAATAGAAGTCTGTTTGAGACTTTTATGAAAATGGTCTAGCCTAAATATTTGGAATAAATCCAAGTCTCGAAATGCCACGTTATTACGTAGTATAAGAGAAGTGAAGTTATCAGTCCAAAGAGTATCATTATTAGAATTACGAATAACTCTCTGTGATGTTTCATATAGAAATGTAATAAGTTTACTAGGTTTATCAAATTGATTATAATACATTAATAATGCACTTAACATTAAGCGGTCGTAACGCCTATTATTATAACCGAAGTAATCTGCCTTCTGTATTAACCAATATAATAGATTAAATAAATCACTATCATCATCTTCATATAAAACAAAACGTTTCTTAGGTATTGTTTCTAAACGTTTCTTTATCTCTATAACACTAAGTTTATCAATAATAGGAATAGCTTTTCCCTCATTATCAACACAATCAGAAAATGTTTTAAGATAACTACGTAAATCAACAAATACTACCGAGAAGTAATTTCTAGTTACTTCGACATCATAACACATAGAACTCATATACTTATACTTTTTATTTACCGTAACACAAATATAAACGATTTTTGCATCTACTACAAGCAGTATATAATCTACGAAGAGTTTCATCTATATTTCCCCACGGATTACCAGTACGCATATCAAATACAATATCATTTATATCTACATATACATCAGAATAAGTACTTCCTTGAGCTTTATTAGCTGTAAGAGCAAATCCATAATCTAAGTCACGACTAAACTTAATCTTACCAGTAGACCTATCTAATAAGTTAACTAGTAACAAGTTCCTCTCTCTAAAGTCATAGTATTCCTTCCAACGCTTACTTCTATTATATTTCTCTGCATTAATTGCATTTTGAATATAAGTTTCACCTAACTTATAATAAAGCATAACATTATTTAAATTAGAATGGTCTACTACAAATAAAGGTTTAGTTCTATTACCACCATTAACTTGAATGAACGTAACATTGAATCCAAAGATTTCATCTTTATTAGTAAAATTCTTAATATCATGTATTATATAATCTTCAGAATTTACAATAATAGTATCTTTAAACTCATCAACAAAAGTATTATAAGACATTACTAAATCATTACGAGTCAGAATTGCTTTATCACTACCTTCGATGATATTGTTACGAATAAATTTATTCCATTCAGATACAGATTTATTAGTATAAGTTATTAATCGACAAGTATCAACATCTCTAGTAAACTCTTCATTATAAAATCCGTCTATTACAAGAGATTGAAACTCGTATGCACCACAAGTATAATATCCTTTAGTTTGAGTTGAATCGAAAGCATACCTGTTTTTATTGATATATTCTAGGAATTTCCAACTCCTATTATCAATATCTTTTCTTAGTATCTTTAATAACTCACTAACAGGATTATCTTCTTCTTGTCTAACAATCTGTCTAAGAGTATAAAACTTAACATTATCAAAACAACGTGAACGAGACTCTTTAACTGGTTGAAGTTGATGAGCATCACCCATAAAAATAAGCATACAACCAAACTGTTCACATTCTCTTTCTATAAGAGTTTTAAGATTAATACCAATCATAGACGCTTCATCAACAATATATAACTCATATTGCTTAATCTTCTTTTCAGCTAATGGGTCAAAAGGAGGATTATTAATATCAAAATCAGTAACATCAGTATTAAGTCTTAAACCTAAATCACTAGCTACGGTAGACGTAGAATATCCAGTAGATGCACGAAGTACACGAGCAGCTTTATGTGTAGGAGCTGCAAGACCAATAACGGATTTAGATAATCCGCATCGTCTAATTACTTCACGTATCATATATGTTTTTCCTGTACCTGCCGAGCCAATAAGAGCACGTTTATAATCACCTGCAACATAACCTTTCTCAATAAAAGCTACTAGGTTTTCATAAGCAATCTTTTGGTCACGAGTAAAACTATTTAAGACTTTATCGTCTTTCTTAGCATCATCAAATTTTTCAAAATTCATTGCATTTTAGTAAGAATCTATCAATATTATCACGACATTTAAGTATATAACCCTTAACAGGTAATCCTATCTTAAATGGAATATAACAGCTAGGCATAACACAATAAGCATCAGTACATCTAACAATTTTAGTAGGTCTACCATAATTATCTAATGCACGAGTATATATTGTCTTAAAACCTTTACATGAGTACGAACGTTCAGATAACGTAATAAATTCATCACTATCTTTAGGTTTAAACTTATACATGTTATCATGTAGAACAATAGTTCCAGTAACAATCTGCATTATTACTTTCTCACGAGGAATTTTCTTTTCCTCATTTACCGCTGATAGTTTGAAACTTAATCCCATAATATTAAGGTTTGACTATTTGGTTAACACTATACTGTACGCAACATGTGCCTTTACGGGGGAATATCTTATATTTATCAGTATTCATAATTCTAGGTAATGGAGTAATTTCACAACATCTATCGCTATGAACATCTACGATAATACAATGATAAGCATTAACACATAAATCATGAGAAATAACAGCTTTAAGTCCTTCAAAATATACATCAAAAGTACTATCAGGATTAACACATTGTTTTAAATCTACAATCATATTAATTAGCTTTAGTTTTATATATTTCGTATAACTTATTAAACTCATCAGAAGGCATACAAACAATAGGAACATTAGTATGCATTTGTTCTTTAGGAACAATACAATTTCTTGCAGTAACTATTCTATCATCTTCAACAAACATTGTTTCAAGAACTAGACAATTATCAGCATCTAATATTTCTTTACACTTAGGACAGATATAAATATCATCTGTACCAAACACAAGAAGCTCATCACCACAGACTAGACATTTACCAGTCGTGACAATGAGCTTACCATTATCTTGTTTAAACTCGTTTAATTTCGGCATAACTAGGAATACGTCTCCTTTCTTCCATTCTAACAAGTTTAACACTAGTACTTTCAAGTACATTAAGAGTAAAAGCTACTAATTTGTAACTTCTCTCACTTTTTCCAAATTTAATTTTCTTCTTAATCATTTACGTTTAGTATTTAGTTATTACTTAATCGGAGTATCTGACGCTCCGCTTCGCTTCGCTTTATTCCCCCGTAAAGGAGTTGCGGTAGTTTCAATCTTTTGTATTATATCTCTTAGAATACTATTACCTTTAGTAATACTATCAAAGCTGTAAATAAAGTAACTCTTTACATCTTTAACTGTATTATATTCATCATAGGTAAAGAGAAATAAAGAAAAAGTATAATCACCACTATTAACACTATTATTATTAAAACCTGTGCTAATAGACATATTAGAACTTTTAAGCAATTTAATTTGTAGCTTTTGTAGTTCTCTTACAATTCTAATAAATTCTTTTTTATCCATGTCGGTATATTAGTTTTAGTTAATAATCAATTTAAAAAAGGAGAGGACGCTTCCTCTCCTACCATTAAACTATTGACACCTAATTCTATCTCACGACAGTAATTTAATTAGGGGTAAAAATTAAAAGACAAATAAAGTTTTTCTGTCTCACGACAGTAAATGCAACTTGTATGTTAAACACAATACTATGTATTTATAGCTGACATTTTACGAAGAGGATTTCCCTTACTTCAACCATTTGGTTAATGTTTCAACTTAGATTAGTCATCATCAGAGCTATCATAAGAAATAGCACGATTCTCACGAACAGTGCTATTATAATTCCATAAAACCTATATCTACTATCTTCACAAACAACAGATATAAAACTACAATACGACAAAATTTAATTTTAGTTTAACTAAAACAGACAAACAAAATTGGCAAATTACTTATTGTATATTTTTGTATAATCTACACAATAAAAATCAGGACAATCTTTAAGAAATGATTCACATATTCTACGAGCTTCATCTTTACTATTACCAGAGTAAAGAGTTTTAGCACTACCATTAAAAGACTTTCTTAGCTTATCATTCTTGTCTAGGAATACAAGATGATTTTCAGAACAATAGAATACAGAATAAATCGGAGCTTTACTAGCTTCATATTTAGCAAGAAGTTTATCATAAGATTCTTTAGCACTATCTCTCATATCACTAATATATTTGATATAAGGAAGTATAATGCTATCCCATTGTTCAACAGCTTTAACCTTATCTTCAATAGAATATTCACCGTCAAGAATATCTTCAAGAAGTTGATTTAATGATTTCACATTAATAGATTCAATATCTTTAATAAGTTCTTTATTAAGTTCTCCATTAATAAAGCGTTTATGAAATTCTTTCTTAGCTTTATCAATAATATCAGAACCCATACTAGCAGCAATAATTGCTTCAATAATCTCTTTCATTATAGTAAGTTTTTAAATTAGACAATAAAAAACTCTACTAATATTACTCTAGTCTCACGACCTGAATAATCTTAATAGAGTGAACCGACATTACTTAACCCTTTTGTCAGATATGAATTAAATTGAGTATATATCGGAATTATACTAAACGTAAAATCATTGTAATAATAGCACCAAGAGCAATAATAGATGCAATAACAAATGCAGAAGAATTATACTGATTCTTAGCTTTAAATTCTTCACAATTCTTCTTAATCTTAGCTAAATCAGCTTCAAGAGATGCAATGCTATTTTTAAGAGCCTTGTTATTAGCTTCTAAAAAGTTATTACTAGTAACAAGTTTAGAACACTTATCAATAAGATTCTTTTGTTCGCTAGAAACTTTCTCATAAGTATATTTGTAATGATTAAGACCAGCATTAGATTTATCCAAATCTTTGCGTAAACGAATAACTTCTGTCTTTAACTCATTGACAGTAGGACGTTTCTTACTAAGAACATCAACTTTCTTGTTTTCTTCCATAACTATTATTATTTAATTAATCTTCAATATGAGTTATATCTAAGTCGAGGTCTATATTATCCTCACTTAAAGTATTGCCAGTATTCCAATTATTAGCCATTTCACAGTCGAGATAGTCTATATCGCCTACCAAACCACAAATAGGAAATTCTATGCCTTGTTCTTCGTACATAATTATAATCGTTTAATACGGATGCAAGTATAGAAATAAATAATTGAAATACCAAACAATACAGATAATTTTATTAATTGATATTACTAAATGCTATATATGATTTATAAGTAGAAACAATATCACTAGCAGGAAAACCGCAATTAAGAAGAACATTAGTAATCTCGGCAGTATAAACATCGCAACAAGTAATACTAAAGTTTTCATCATTAAACTTACGAATAACAGTAGGAGTATTAGCTTCAATAAAATAGATATTCATAGCATCGACATTATATTCAACAATATCATTTTCATACTTGAGCAATACAGTTCTTGGCGAAATAGAATATCTTAACTCATTAAATGCTTTACTAGCAATACTTGTATCTTTAAATGATATTACAAATTTACTATCAATACTATTAATAATATTATAACCGCTTGAATCTAAACCATATTTTTCATTAGGTTTAAGATATTCCTTAACAGCACGAAATGCTCGTCTATAATATCTGAACCAATAAGTTCTTTCAGCTAAATCAGAAGTTTTACTTTCTAACTTTTCTGTAAGTGCATTATTTGTTTCACGACATTTATTTAGTTCATATTCAATATCAGAAACATTAGCAGCATAAGCCTGAAATTTAGCAATATCAGCTTGGAGCTTAATAATATCAGATTTAAGTTGTTCAATCTCTTCGTTCTTCTCACTAATAACTCTAGCACGAAGATTTAATTCACTAGACAGTTTACTAATTTGAGTAGACTTATTAGCAACATCAGCTTCTGATTCAGTAAGAGCATTTTCTAATTCAGAGATTCTATTAGATTCAACAATGCTATAATTATTACCAATATCAAAAATCTCACAAATAGAAGTAAGACATTGATAATCTAAATCAATAATAAAACCGCTAGATTCAACAATAGTAACTCCATTAAGATGAGACACGAAAGTTAGATTCTTTTTATCATTTACAACAGCTTTCATAAATACATGTATTAATTATTAAGAATTTAATTTTAAAAGTAATGAATCTATATCATAATAATATAGTACGATATAGTAAACGAATAAAGCTAATAACTATTATATAAGTTATTATAGTTTGAACTAAAGAACGGACGATAAAAACCTTCTTATAAGAAAGGTAATTAAACATCAAATACAACAAACATATAACTATTCCAATTAAAGATAGAAATATGTGGAATTGATAAGTAGTCATATACTAGAAAGATTAGATATTGCAACACAGACAATAAGTATAGCCATAACAGCTATAATAGATATTGTCATAGACAAAGTATTAGACTTCTTATCAATGAGATAGTTATTCAATAAGAGAGTAGTAATAACAAATAGTAATAAAGTTATTATAAAGAAATAAATATCGGTATTCATAATGATATAAGTTAAATGGTAAATAAAAGGTGAAGATGTAACAGCAATCACGCTCCTTTATGGGGGAGAAAAGCGAGCTTTGCGAGCGGGACTAGACCAGCTAAGTAACAAACTAAATAGTAATCTAGATATTAATAGTAATATATATCTATACATATTTATACATATTACTATACTTATTCTATTATCCAATCTATTGGTAATAATACTATCCGGTCTATTATATAGCCTTATATTCAATCTATTGGTATTCTCGTTATCAGGTGTTATATATAGTATTAATATACTAGTGAACTATTCTGTAAGAATAGGAACTAGACCTCATACAATACAACCAAGATATAATACTAATAGCATATAGTGAGATTGGCAATAGTAAAATTAGATTAAAACCTAATAGTAATAGTAATAGAATGTGATAGTACAATAGTATATAATATAGTAACAATAGCGATAGTAACAATGACGATAGAGTATCGGAAATATAGTATCGGAAACATAGCGATAATAGTACAATCGAATAAATTTGATTTATACTCTATATGGATTTTGAATAGGTTCAAAAGTAAACATTAAGAGGTTTAATTTAGTAAGTGTGAGTAGTTGTATTGAGTTAAGGGAATGTAGTTTCGCTATCATCTCTATATCTTACTATTCATACTACTATTGATGCTATTGATATTAGTAATAGTCTTCTTCCTATTGATGTTAATAATACTATTCATACTATTCATGCTATTGATGTTGATAATACTATTGTTGATACTATTGGTGTTATTGTATGAGCTTCTTCCTATTGTCTACGACAATAGTCATCGAGGGAGGATTTTATGCGAGATTGTCTGATAGACAATTTCGCCTAATATAATCCTATTACCTATACTTCGCGTGGGCGGGCGCACGTGTACCTATTATACGCACGCGTACACGCACGTATATAATAAGGTACGCGCGCAAGTGTTGCCCAACTTTTATATATATATATATATATATATATATAAGTCCAGTTTGTTATTTAGAATCCGTCTAAGAGAAACGTCGTCGAAAAGCGATTTTAGCTTGCTAACTAGTCAATCTTTGATAATATGTCTGATAATCTTTTAATCTTAGCTTTTAGCTTAGATATGTATTCGGTTATATCATTAGGATGAATCATTTGAGTTGTATGATTATTATATGTGATTTCAAGAGTATCAACAGCTATAACATCTATGTTTATTATAGTTTTCTTTTCATCTATCTTCATAATACTTTTGTTATTTAAATTGGTTTATGATTTTAGCTTATCAGTTGGTTAGCTTCGCTTATCAGTTGTAGCGTTTCGCTTATCAGGTGACTAGTGTCGTTTCCAATCCTTAGTGGCTTTGCCTGACGGCTGTGCCCGAAGGCTTTGCCGGACAGCGAGCATAAGTCGGTAGTATTGTCGAACACGTGCCGAATGGTGTATTCTTAGTTTCGTAGGAGAGATTTCTCTCTCCTACGTAACTGGTTAAGCAGCACTCTCTGCATCAGGCTGATACTTGGCAATAGTCTCTGATATGAACACTTCATCTTGCAAAGATAAGGTGCGCATTGACAACTCATACGGGAAATATTCGTAACGGTCATGCTCATTAACACGTTCTTCACGTGCCATTTTAGAGGCATAAGGATTAACGAATACTTCACCTTGCGCAAGCACGTGTCCAAGCACACTAATACGTGCCTTCTTAAACAACACTAACAACACTGGTAAAGGTGCAGTCATCACAGCATTAGCCAGCATCGGCTCGCCCTGACCCTTGAGAATCGCATTAAGTTGAATACGAGTGGTAAAGATATTACGAGTTACAGACTCGACATAATCACCACTTGCAGCATCTTTAACAAACTGTGGAAGATTGCGATTAACAACAATTGTTAATGCACCAGCATAACGACTACTATTATCAATGATATTAGTAATCATCAAGCTATCGTGATTCTCGAAATCAGGACGGTCAAGCAACAGACGAGTAATATCGTCTGCATCCTGTCCTTGATACTCGGATAGGTCAACTATACGAGCGTCAATAGCTTCATCAGCAGCTTCATTAGTAGCATCTGTTTCAGCGTTAGCACTTGCTGCTTCGGCAGCTTCTTTTGCAGCTTTTGCAGCTGCTTCTGCTGCTAATCTAGCAGCATCATTTGTAGCTCTTGTTCCCATAATACAAATAAATTAAATGTTATAAATCGGTTAGCAACTGTTCAACCAATGTGCATCCTAACCACACACACAATGGCAATATGTTTATAGTCATTTGGTTTGATAGTAACTGCAATATGTTTATAGTCATTTGGTTTGACTAGTCCAATAGTTCTTTTACTATATTATTTATGTCTAGTATCAATACTAGTACGACCAATAGTATTAAGAAACTATTCACATGATTGTCATACAACTTAATGTAACTTAGATGTATGAATACTGGCACACCTAGCATACTTAATGCCAAGTGTACCACTTTAATCTTATCACGAGTACTCATACGTATCTAGTATAATAACGTGAACAAAATTGTTCATAAGTCTCGCCTGCACGACCATGTTCTCTCCAATCACGTCTCTGTTTATTAACAACAGAACGATAAGTAGCAGTAGTCATAACAACTGCAACCAATAACAATATCAAGAATATCATAAACATTAGTATTAAATTAAACATTATAGCAATATGTTTAAAGTCATTTGGTCTTGACGGGGGTATTGGAATTGGTTTGAGAGCAGGGGGCTATCAGGGTATGAGGTTCACCTCGATAAAAATATATTCATAAAAAATATATTTCTCCGGGGAGTAGTACCTACAATAGAAGTCCTAAGCTCGCTACCAATAGACTATATAACACTAATACTTTTAAGTTTACTATCTCTAAATCTCTTAGTATTGTTCCTAAGTTCATTAATAGTATTTCTAATATTGATTCTTCATTTAAGTCTTCTAAGTCTCTTACTTTCTATTGTTGTTAGTAGTCTAATTCTTCTTATAGAAGAACTATCCTATTTATTAATATCTATGATTCCTATAAGTCTTATTATTGTATTTAAGTTCTTAATCAGTCTTATTTATATTATATGGTATTAGTTGTATTACATTGTCTATTGTGTCTTATTGTGTAAGCCCTTTCTCCTCTTCTTCGAAGAGTTCGAAGATTCATTACTAGAGTTATAAAAATAGAATGGTAAGAATTATTCAATATTTTAACTTAGTATTAGGATTGCTAGGTTGTATACGAATGTGAACCAGTGTGAATGAAAGTGAAATTATACAGAGAATACAATTCTAAAGGTTTTTTAACTAGTTAGATATTGATGATATAGATATTATTCGTATACTTGTGCTATTAATGACTGACGGTTATATTACAGTCAGTAATGTTAGTCAACTTAATTAATAGTATTAATAATCTAATTAAAGTAATTATGCTACACTTAGAGAACAAAACTAAAGGAGAGACTTTCCTAGTTCCTCAACACATGGCAGAAATTGATTTCCAATATGTTTCTGAAAGAGTTAAGAATATTACTCCTTTCAAGCATTTTGGTATTGTTGCTATTATTCAGACTGCTAAACTTCGTGAAATTATTAATCCTGACTTAAAAGGTACTGGTAATACTAAGTTCATATTAGTTAAAGCTAATTATAGTGATGATGTTAAAGAAGGCGATAGAGCTTTGCTTAATCGTTTCTTATATGTCGCTCCTTCTGACGTATTTATGGGTATAGATTGTAATCCTCGTAGCAATGAACTTACTCCTTATAATCTTTCTGAATTTATTCGTAGTGACCAAGACTTAAATATAAGTATTGCTCGTGGTGAGATATTCCGTAAGGTTAGTACTGGTTCTGTTATTAGTTTACTTGGTAATGAGGTAAGTCCTTCAACTGTTGAAAAGAAAGGTGACAATGGTAAATTGATTACTACTATTGCTGAAACAGTAGTTTGTGTTGGTTATAAGATTGTTCGTCTTTCTGATATTCAAGGACAGAATACTATTGAAGGTCTTATTCCTAATGGTAAACATCAAAAGTTTATTGTTGCTACAAACTTATTACAAGTATAATAGATGCCGTCTATTGATTTAAAAGAGAAGAGAGAATTGATGCTTAATAGAGCTGATATTATTGCTCTATTAGGTGTCACTCCCGAAGATGCTCTTATCATTAATGATATTGTTGATGATATTGAAAGCCAAGTAGTCAATAGAATTAAGACTATGGGGAGAGTTACAATTCCTCGTATCGGTTCGTTCTTTCCGAATGAAGGCAAACTCGATGCAATGGAGCATCATGCTTTAATGAAAGAGAAAAGGCAAGAGCTTACTCCCGAAGAATACAAAGAGTTTAGAAGAGGTCTTATATTGTCTAGAGTTGTTCAACGTCGTAGATTTAAAAGTAGAACTACTATAATATCTCGTACAATTAGACTTAATAAAGTTCTAGCTGGACGAAAACTTAGACAATTTGGTAGAGATGAACGTGGTTATAAACTATATATGTATTTCTTTAGTAAGATGAAACCGGTTAATGATTCTGATTACTATATTAATCTATTAAATAGAGAAGGTTATGATTGCGAAGATTTCCCCATTGGATTTAAGTGGTATGATTAGTGTTAATGAGCAAGGTTATCCCTATGCTCCTAACGTTTATCAGATACAGGATAAAGATGTAAGAGAGTTATATCTTCGTGATAATAGCGAGGATAAACTTCGGTATATTAAAGAAGCCGGAGTTATCTTTTATGTAGCCGACCCTAAATCTCCACCTAATCAAATGGGATATAGTCGTTCTGAAGCATTAGCTTCTGCAAAGACTAATTATGGTCTTCCTGCTGATTGGAATCCTGATGCTCTTATTCTTCGTCTTATTGATAGATATCATGAAGATAAAATGGGTGTTGCAGGAGAAGCTCTTGAAAGTATTCTTAGAGCTGTTCATAATAGTTCTCGTGCAGCAAATATTATTAGTGAGCAACTTACTAATAAGTTAAACTCTGGTTTACAAGCCGAAGATGCTTTACCAGTTATTGATTTAGTGACAAAACTAAATGGTATTATTAATATCATTCCTAATCAAATTAAAGCTTTAGGTGAAGCTAAACAAGCTGCTGCTCTTGAAATAGAGCAAAAGAAAGCTAGAGGTGGTAAAGTTGTTACTATGTCTATGTCCGCAAAAGATGCTAGTGATTTGGAAACTCAAGTAGAAGCTCAAAAGAGAGAGCTAGGATTAGTAAGTGATACAATTGTTAACGCTCCTTTACGGGGGAAATACGAGAGTACAAAATGATACCTGTAAAATCTGAATATAAACAAACGAAGTTATACTTTGATGAACCTACTCATAAGTATACTGATAATTGTGGTAATTCTTATATTAGTGCTACTACAATTATTCATTCTTATGTTCCTAAGTTTGATTCTAATTATTGGGCTAAATATAAAGCTAAAGAAGAAAATACTTCTATTAAAGATATAAAGAATCAATGGGATAAGATAAGAGACAAGGCTTGTGATATGGGTAATGTTTATCATAATAGCTTTGAAGAAGGTATTCGTCAAAATAGTAAGTTCTTTAATGCTATTAAATATCTTAATAAGCAAGAGAGTAAACAAATGGTTACTGTTGCTGATTTAGATGTTGTTGATAGTCATACTAAACTTCTTGATGTTGATGCTTTTATTGACCATACCGAAAACAAATACCCAGAAATATATAAAGTATTTAAGTTCTATACTGAAAGAGATTATAAGATTTATTCAGAGATAGGAGCTTTTCTTCCGAAGTATTTAGTTAGTGGTACTATTGATATATTGCCTATAAGAGAGGACGGATTCGTTATACTAGATTGGAAAACTAATCGTACTGGTCTTAGATTTCAGGCAGGTTATTATAAGAAAGATAAGAGTGTTAGACCTGTTCAAGAAACAGATGAATGGGTACATAAACCTGAAGATGTTCTTCTTCCACCTTTTGGCGGTCTTCCTAATTGTAATGGAACTACATATAGTTTACAATTAAACTTATATGCTAAAATGGTTCATCTTATTACTGGTTTACCATGTAAAGGTTTAGCTCTTTGTCATATTGAAGTTCCATTTATACTTAACCAATATGGTAGACCTCAAAGATTTAAAGACGGTTTTCATATTGATGAAAGTAAAACAGAAACAGCTAAGTGGTATAAAATATCTAGGCTAGAACCTGAAATAGATACTATGCTTAATATTCGTTATCAAACTGTTAATGGAAGTCAGAAACAACAAATGAATTTATTTGTGTAATAATTAAAGTTATGAATAAATATAATATTAAGTTAATAGATAAATGTCGAACAGTTGATTGGCGAAAGACATTGGAAAGTAAAGGATATGTTTATTTCTCTACTGGAAAGTATAATCTTAATCTTATTGGAGTTCGTGCTAAAGAACGTGATAATAATGAGTTTAACGATGCTTTTATAATTGATTATTGGACAGGTAATAGTAGAAGATATACTCCTATTTATCCTTGTACTACTGACCCAGGATTTAAAAGTCTTGAAAAACCTGTTAATTTTAAAGGTTGTGCAATTCTAGTTCCTGGTCAATATCGTGGTTGTTTTAAGAAAGGTTATCATAAAGGACAGTATGTTGCTCTAGTTCAACATAAACCTGTTAAAGTATTCCGTGATGCTAACAAGGATTTTTATATGGACTGTGATGAATCTTCTATCGAGGAAGGTATGTTTGGTATTAATATTCATAAGGCAGGTGAAGCTAGTGTTGTTGTTGACGGTTGGTCGGCAGGTTGTCAAGTTCTAGCAAGAGGTACTGATTTTAGAGAACTTATGAATATAGTTGAATTATCCATTCCTATTTGGGGAAGTATATTTACTTATACACTATTAGAAGAAAAAGATTTGATAATATGAAACTAAAGAGCATTGGAATAGGACTATTAGTAGTAGTTATACTATTTATTGGAATTAGAGTATTCACCCATTTTGTTTCAAATAAGGAATATGTAGAAGTCCCACTTATCGTTCCTGATACTATATATCAGGAAATAGAAACAAAGAGAGATAGTTTACAACTAGTAATAGATTCTATTCTCAATGCTCTTAATAATACTAATCAGTATGAGAAAGAATTTGATAAAGCAATTAGTGATACTGATAGTATTGCTGTTCTCGAACGCTTCATATATCTTGTGTCAAAACCGGTCAGAGTTAAGAATCAAGAGACTAGAGACGAAGGTAGATAGTTTACAGCAATCACACCCCTTTATGGGGGATAGCGGAGCGAAGCGGAGCTTAGATAAAGAAGTATTAAGAATAGCCAATGCTAAGTTAATACTTTCAGAAGAGTACAAAAACCAATACGAATCCTACAAGAAGTTATATGAATTAAAAGTTCAAGATAGCTACTTGCAGGATTCTGTTATATCTAAGCAACGTGAAGAAATAAGAAGGATAACGTTAATAGGTAATGAAGCTATTACTAATCTTAATAAGGAGTATAAAAAGTCTAAGAGATATAAAAAACAACGTAATGGATTTATAGCTAGTACAAGTGTGCTAGCTATTCTTGTTGTCGTATTATTAAAATAATTATATAGATTATGCAATTGTCTGAATATCCATTTTTCATGTATTACATGGAAGAAGATAAAGGAAAGAAGTATAAACATGCTAGTGACTTTGGATATAAAGACCCATTTGACCATTTCTTAATAGGAGAAAGTGGAGGATTTTTAATGAACATTGACCCAAATAAGAGATTTGTTAATACAGAGCTTCTTCGTCCTGCTGCTATTGCTTATGAGAAAGATGGGGTTTATACTAAGTTTGCAGTAGATAGTATGCCTTATACTAACTTTCGTAAACAAGAAACTCTTCGTAGACTTGTAGGTTTTAAAGCTCCATGTCTTATGGATACTAGAACTGGTGAGATAGAAGAGGTTTATATTACTGGTGAACATTATAACTTTATTAATTATGGGCGTATTCTTAAACTAGATACTAAAACACTTCGTGTTGAAGAAGGTAAAGTTACTGGACGTAAGATAAGAGGATTTCCACGATTCATAGATTGTCAATGGTGGTACTTCTTGATTAAACAGTTCTGTCGAGATAATGGTTTATTCCTTATAAATGATAAAACTCGTCGTGGTGGATTTAGTTATATGGAAGCTATTGGTTCTGCAAACTTTATTAATCTTACTCCTAATCGTGCTGTTATTCATGCAGCTAGTGATAACAAGTTCTTAGTTCAGTCTGGTGGTTTATCAGACTTTATGAAGAAACAGATTATCTTCTATGAATCTAATACACCATTTGTAAGAGGTATAGCTAAGATTGATGCTAGTGATTTTATATTAGGTTATAAAGACCCTAGTACAGCAATTATTGATGATAACAGTTGGAATAGTGCTTGTATATCTGTATCTACTAAGAATAATCCTTCTGCCGCTGTTGGTAAAGATGCCGGAGAAATTAAGTGTGAGGAAATGTCAGAGTTTGAAAACTTTGATGATTTTATGGATGTTACTGAACCTACACTAAAGACAGGTTCTGTTACTACTGGTTTTCTTAATGCTTGGGGTACTGCTGGTAAAGCTAATGCTGGTTGGGTTACATTTGAACAGAACTTTTATGACCCTAGAGGTAGAAACTTTATGGCATTTGAAAATGTATGGGATAAAGATAGTAGAGCGGAAGTATGTGGTTATTTTAAACCTTATTGTTGGGGACTTGAAGGTTATAAGATTGGTGATGATAATCAGATTGCTACTCTTACATCTCTTGATGATGACGGTAATTCTGATATAGCTTTAGGTTTTCAGATAGCCGAAGAAGAACGTGCTATTGAAAAAGCTAAAAGTAAATCATTTGCTAAGTTTATTAGTTATTGTGGACAATATGCTAATATGCCTAGTGAATCATTTAGTTCTGTAAGTGAGAATATATTTAGTAGTGAGATACTAGATGAATGGGAACAAGAGCTAAAGATGTCTAATAAGTATAACTTCTATATAGACGGTAAGTTTGTAGAATATGATTCTGATAACTTTGAGTTTATTCCTAATGAACGTATTGCTGCAACTGGCGGTGTATATAGAAAAGACTTCTTTGATTATATTAAGAATGTTCCTCGTCATTCTAATGAAGACCCCGAAGGTTGTATTCGTAAATGGTTTAATCCTATTAAAGTTGAATATATAGATAAGAAAACTGGTCAGTTAACTAAAGGTACTCCTCCAGGGATATATAGTATTAGTTATGACCCTGTTGGTATTGATAAAGATAAGAAAGAGCTTACTAACAAACATTCTCATAATAGTATTAAAGTATGGATGAATCCCTGTATATATAATGGTTATCGTCCTAGACTATGTGCTGTGTATTATGGTCGTCCTGATGAACTAGAAAAGGCAGATAGAATATGCTATTACTTTGCAGTTACTTATAATTGTCTTGGTACAACTAATGTTGAAATTAATCGTGGTGAAACAGTAAGTAACTTTAAGAAGTGGAAAGCTGTTAAGTATCTAGGCTATCATCCTGTTCATCTTTGGGATACTAATATTAATAGTAAGAAGATTAATACTATTGGTTATGATATTAGTAATGAGACAGTGAAACTTGACGGTCTACGTATGTTGAAGGAAATGTTGTATTCCCCCATAGGAAAGTTCGAAGACGGACGTGACATGCTTGTTCTTCATACTATATATGATTATCAGTCAATACTAGAGTTAAAGAAATGGTCTAATACTGGTAACTTTGACCGTGTATCAGAAATGATTGTTAGAGGTATTGAATGGGCTGCTAATGATAAGTTTGCTAAAAAGCAACTTGAACATAGACAAAGAGTTCAAACAGAAAAAGAAAATTTTTGGAATCGTAAACGTTATTAATTATGAGTTGGTTAACAGAAAGTAACAGGTTAAAACATTTCCTCTATGCAATTCCATGTGGATTGTTAGGAATAATGTTTGTGGCAGGTCTTGCCGCTGGTATGGAGTTTAAAGATAAAATGTCGGGAGGAAAGTTTGATTTCTTAGATATTTTAGCTACATTGCTTGGCGGAATGATAGGATTCGTGTTAATGCTTATTATAGTAATAGCTACGGGTGCTATTGATTGGTATATTAATATACTTATTAAACTAAGCGAATTATTATGATTGATGCAAAGCTAAATGTTAGACTTGGGGATATGCCTAAACAGCGTATCCCTAATTCTGAAAAGGATGAGTATTGGGCAGGCAGAACAATAGATTATTGTATTGCTGCTGGACTAGCTTGTAACGATAGAACTAAGACTGAACAACTTCTTGAAATACTTCATGGAGAAATGCCTGACGAGTTTTATCGTAAGACACTTAATCCTTATAATGCTACTAAGGAGAACTTTAAGAGGTTTCCTGCTACTCTAAGAAATCTTGATATTATTAATGATGTAGTTCGTCGTTATTTATCAGAATATGTTAAGTCTCAGCATGAATTTATTGTTGGTGCTAATAATCCTGAAATTATTATGGCTCGTGATGCAGCTATTCGAGAAGATATAGTTAAGAGAGCTATGATAGCGTTTCAACAAGAAGTTCAAAAGAGAGTACAACAGCAACAAGCTGAAAATGCTCAACTAGAAGCTCAAGGACAACCAACACAAGATGTTGACCCAGCACAACTTGCAGGTGATGCAGAAGAGTTTGAAAAGAACTTTATTGATAATTATATAGATGAGATAAGTGCACAAGCACAACAACTATTAGAAGTTATTGATGACGTTCTTAACAATGAGACAATAATTCCGGTTGAGTATTTTAACTATATCACTACGGGGGAAGTTTATAGTTTCCATACTGTTCGTGGTAAGAAACTAATTAAAGAATATGTTCCTACTACTGATATGTATCCTGTTCCTAATGGAGAACAAATGGTATCTAAATATGATATTGTAGCTCGTAGAATGTTAATGAGTTACAATCAGGTAATAGACCAATTCTCTGATGAATTAACAGAGGAACAACTAGAATTTATAACTAAGTATTATAATCCTAGTACTGTTGGAGCTACTTGTACTCTTAGTCTTAATTCTTATACTTATTATTTTCCTGAAAAGTGTAAGAACTATAAAGAAGATACTGGTGAGATATTTCCGTCAGAAGGTTATGATTTAAGATTAAAGAACGGAGAATTGTTAGAAGTATGGCATGTTAATTGGAGAGGATATGCGCAAGTTAAGATACTAAAGTATATTAACGAAGTAGGTTTAGTTGATGAAATGATTGTTCCTGATGACTTTGAATTTAATCCTGAACTAGGTCATATTGAAATATCTGTTGTATATAAACCGCAGATATATGAAGGTTATCGTATTGGAGGACAACGTTTCGGTATATATCCAGGTGGTGCTAAACCTATTCCTTTCCAAATAGACGATGATGCTAGATTACAATATTGTGGACTTCAAGAAGTTCTTCCTCAAATGGGAAAGTTCTCCATTGTAGAGATACTTACTCCTTTCCAAATACTAATCAATATATTCTCTTATCATAGAGAAATGATGATAGCTAAAAATAAGATGTTTATTCTTGTTGCAGCTAAGTCTTTATTTGGAGAAGATGCGGAAGAAGCTATATATAATATAGCTGCTGAAGGTATATTTCCATACGATGATGCAGAAGATATTAATAGCACTAAAGCGCAATCTATTAAAATGCTCGATGCTAATATCTCTGGTTATATTACTGAAATATCTAATCTTATTGAATCTATTAAAGCCAGTGCACGTGAAATGGTAGATATGACACCACAACGTTATGGACAAATAGCTACTAGTGCTGGTAAAGGTACTACGGAAGAAGCAATTATTCGTGGTTCAATGGGAACTGTTATTATCAATTATATGTTTGATAAGTTCCGTGAAGATGAATATATCGCAGACTTAAATAATTCTAAGCTAGCTTGGATTGACGGGTTAGATACTTCCTATTATGACAAGTCAGATAGAAAGCAATATATTTCTCTTAATGTAGAGAATCATACTCTTGGACAGTATGTAGTTAAAGCTAAGAACTCTGATAGAGAAACAGAGAAGTTCGAGCAACTCAAAGAGTGGGCTTTTAATGCTAGTCAGAATGGAGATTTAATGTCAGCTGTTGCAGCTATTACTTCAGGGAATATATCTAGTCTTAAACTAGCTATTAATCGTTATCAAGAGATTCGTCAGAAAAACGAAGAATCTCTTCGTCAACTAGACCAACAGTTAGAAGATGCTAAGAATAAAGCTGCTCTTGAACAGATAGCTGCAAAAGGTGAACAAGATGCTAGACTTGCCGAAATAAAAGGTTATTATGACCTTCTTGCTAAAGGAATGGATACAGAAGCTGCAATGGCTGCTCTAGCTAATCAACCTGCACAAACTGTACCACAAGATAACTCTGCCGAACTATCTTTAAAACAAGCTGAACTAAATGAGAAGAAACGAGCTAAAGACTTGGATATGATTAATGCTGCATTAGATAGAGATAATCAACTAAAGATAGCTAAAGAGAATAAGAACAAATATGATAAACCAAAGTCTAGTAGTAGTTCTAGTAAGAAGTGAACACTAAGTTATAATTAGCTATATACCTTTCTCTATGATTCAGACGTGCCCTACGGATGCCTCCGTAGGGTTTTTCGTACCCATAAGATTGACGTAGACCGCATTTTTTTGACTTCTATTGAATTTTCCCCCTTAAAGAGATGAACTGTATTATAAAGCATTAAAATGCCGTAGCAAGCCTTAAAATGGCTTATTCTTTTGCCCTATGTTGAACGTTCGTTTTAGCTGATACTATTCAACTCTTATATTACTTAAATTCAAATACGGGCTTTTCTAAACCTAATAGTAAGGTATTCAAACTAGCAAGAGTTGTGTTTCTCATATTATTAAACTACATTTGACTTGAAAGTAATAATTAAAACATATTTATTATGCCAACTTTTAATAATAATGATTCTCTCGATTTAAGTACTACTAAAATAGATGATATATCTACTGTTGGTAGTGCAGGTCAAGGTGCTGGCTCTGGTAATAACGGTAATACTACCGGACAGGGACAACAAGGTGCTGGACAACAAGGTCAACAAGGTAATGGTAATGGTAATCCTGATACTAATCCTGATACTAATGCTAATAATGGTAATGGTAGTACTGGAAATCAAGGTCAGCAAGGTCAAGTGGATAATCAGCAACAAGACTCCTCTATGGGGGAAGTTAAGTTATCAGAAGGTGATACTATTAATGTAGACGGTGTAGATTATACTATTGATGCTGAAGGTAATGCTATTGCTGCTGACGGAACTGTATTCCGTACTGCTACTGAACTTGCTGAACTTATCGCTCAAAATGGTTCTGAACCAAGTGTTCTTAACCAATTACAAACTCGTTTCGGTTCTGACTTTAAAGATGAAAACGGTAATCCTATCGTATTTGATGATAATGAAGAAGGCATTGCTGCTTATGTTGAAACAGTAGTTCAGAGTAGAGTTAAAGAAGCTCAAACTGCTGCTATTAATAACTTATTTGAAACTTATCCTCAAGTAGAACAAGTTATTAATCATCTTAAACTTAATGGTACTCTTGATGACTTCGTAGAAATACCTGATAGAAGTCAGATTACTGTTAGTAAAGATAACGAAGAACAACAAGCTACTTTCATTCGTGAAGAATGGAAACTTAGCGGTAAGAAAGGAGACGTAAACAAATTTATTGACTATTGTAAGAACGCTGGTATTCTTTATGATACTGCTGTTGAATCTAAAGAAGCTGTTGATAGCATATATGAATCTCGACTTGCTGAACAGAAAGCACAAGTAGAAGCTAAAGAAGCTGCTGCTGCTGCTGAAGAAAAAGCATATTGGGATAATGTAGAAAAGACTATTAGCAAAGGCGAACTATTAGGTTATAGTATTCCTGAACAAATCCAATGTAACAAAGACGGAAAGAAAGTAATGCTTAGTCGCAAAGACTTCTTGAAGTATGTGTCTACTCCTGTTGATAGTGAAGGTAATACAGCTTATATGTTAGACGAAGCTAAAGTTGATTCTGATGCTCGTATGCAGGATGATTTACTTAAAGCATTTCTAAGGTTTACTGGTGGCGATTATGCTAGTCTTGTTGGTATGGCTGTTAATAAACAAAAAGTTCTATCTATTAGAACTGCCGCAGCGCAAACTACTGGTAAAAGGACTGTTATTATCAATAGTAAAGGTAATAATTCTAAGACAGTTGATAATGACCAACTAGTCTTGAACTAACTAAATTAAAACTAATATGTACAGATTAAGAGAAGTCGAAAGAGGTAGATATGATGACAGAGGTTATTCTAATGAACAATCTCTTGCTGCCTTAATGATTCAAAAACCGGAGGAAATCAACAACTTCCTAACTTACACTTATGGTATGGAAGATGACCGATTCCCGCTAACTTTCCTTACTGAAGGACAAGGTGCTGCTGGTGTTCGTGACATTACTACTGTTGAGTGGACTTGGAAGACAATGGGTCGTCAGAGATTTAATGATTACATTGTTTGGGCTGACACTGGTGATACTACTCCTGGTATTGGTGGTAAACCTATTAAAGTCGAGTTTGCTACTGGTCTTATTATTGAACAGTATGGTTTGCTTGCTCCTGATGGTAAGACAACTGTTCGTGTAATGCGTGACCACGGTGCAGGCAATCATGGTGGACATCTGTATTCTTTGCAGCTAAAGAATCCAGATAAGAGTGCTTATGTCGACCCAGCTAACTTTGAGAAAGGTAAATACTGGTGTATGTTAGCTCCGTCTATTCCTGAATCTTATTCTAAGGGTAACAAGACTAATGTTATGGGTCCTGGTGTTATGAAATCTCAGTTAGGATTCAAACGTTATAGCAAGGAAATTGCAGGTAACATTAGTAATGTTATTGTTAGTTATGCTTTCAAGACAAAAGGCGGTGGTACTGATACTCGTTGGATTAATGAAGAAATGCGTCAGTTCGATGTTCAGATGCGTATCTCTAATGAGATTGACTTATGGACATCTCGTTACAATCGTACTGTTAATGGTACTATTGATATGAAGGATTGGGATAATGACCAACCTATTCCTGAAACTGCCGGAATGTTTGAAATCCTAGAAGAATCTAACTACGATACTTATGGTGAATACTTGCCTCTTAGCAAGTTAAAAAGAACTATTGGTGATGTAGTTGATAAAGATACCGATACTGGTTCTATGGAAATTACTCTGTATGCAGGTAAAGGTGGTATCGAAGATTTCGACATGGCTATTCGTGAAGATGTTAAGTCAGAAGGATTCATTACTCCACTTGGAGAAAAGATGATTGGTGAAGAAGGTGGTGGTCTTACTTATGGTAAATACTTCCGTAAATATAAGACTATTGACGGACATACAGTTACTTGTGTTCATCTTCCATTCTTGGATAAATCACCTATTGCTGAAACAGCAAAAGCTAATGGTCTTATTCATCCTCGTACTGGCTTGCCTATGACATCTCACAAACTGATGTTCATTGACAATTCTGTATATAACGGAAATCGTAATGTTCGTATGGTACGTATGAAAGGTCAGTCTTATCTTGTTGGTGTATTGAAAGGTCTTACTCCTATTCCACCGTCTTGGGGTTCTGTTCCTAGCAATTCTATATCTACGGATATTGATAAATCTCAATATGAAGTTAAGATGTCTCGTGGTCTGCAAGTTGACAGACAAGAGAAGATGTTCATGTTGGAGTGTGTACTCTAAAGTTAAACAATTAAACTAAATTATAATGGAAGGACAAACACCAAAAACCGGTACATTCGGTAGTAGTCTAGCTAATCCAAATCCACAGTCTGCAAGTATTCCGCAGACTAAAACTCCCGAAGCTCCTAAACAAACCTATGAACAAATTCTTAAAGAAGAAGATGGTTTAGACAAAGACTTTCTTGAAGAAAGATATATTGTAATAGCTCTTGCTACTGATATTACTATTAATTCTGTTTATCGTCAAGTTAATGCTAGATACATTGCTGAACGTCATGATAGTATTGGTGGTAGTATTAATTCAGCTAGAGTCTTGACTAGCAACTATGAAGAAATGGCAGCTTATATGCCTTCTCTTATTGGCTGTTCTCCTAACGCACAAGAGTATGTTACTAGAGTTCAACGTTGGTTTAATAGTATATCTATTCCAGTTGACGGTGACGGAAAGAAACTCAACTGTTCGTTCCAATGGAGAAAGAAAAGAGATTATCTGAATTATAAAATAGATGAAACAGCTATCATAGAAGAATATGATAATGCCGAAAAGTCTAATCCTAAACAGTTGAAAGATGCTATTGCTAGATATGTCAATAAGATTAATGCTCTTGAATCTACTCGTTATAAATATGGACATCCTATTAAAGTAGATGATTATCTTGCATATCGTCATTGCCTATTATATCCGATTGTAGCTAAAGACGTATCTGTTATTAGTTTTGATTCTCGAATCAAGTTCTACATAAAAGATGAACAACGTGAAGCTAATCGTTTGAAACGTAGTCGTATTCAGGCTAACAAAGCAAGACGTAATTATCTTGATGCTATTGATAATGATGTTAAGTTCAAAGCTATCTTTGTATGCTACTGTGCGAGCAACAAACAAGATGTATTGTCTAACTTGTTACTTGACCGTACAATTCAAGAAAAGATTCTTGATGAGTTCGCAATTAAAGAGCCGGAGAAATTCAACAAACTGTTTAACAATTCACAAGTTGAACTTCAAGCGTTTATTGAAGAAGCTATCGCTAGAGGAGAACTAGTTCGTTCGGAAGTTAACCAAACCGTTCTAACTCCCGAAGGCGGATTCATTGGAGCCAACATGAAAGAAGCATTAGCTTATTTCAGTAATCCTGAAAATGCTGACTACAAAAAAGCACTTGAAACTAAACTTAAATTATAATAACTGGTTATTATGAAAGTAAAAGAGGTACATAACGAGTTCATGCTTTTAGCCCAACAAATGGGTATGAAAAGTGTCCGAGCTATACTTCCTGAAGAGTTAGACCGACTAATTAATTTAGAGGCTATCGAATATGTCAAAGACGTTTTCTCTCGTAAGGGTAATCGTGAACTCGATGGTATCTCTGATAATGTTATAAGATTAACAGAACTTAGTAGCCTTCATACTAGTATTAAACTAGAAGCTGAACAAGGAGATATAATGTTTGGTACAGGTTATAAGATAGAATTAAATAACTATGCTACACCGATGTTCTATACATCAGTCTACTCCTTTAAGGGGGATAAATCTTATCGTTGCAGATTGATTGACTTAGACTTAGTTAGTGAAACAATGAATGATTATCATTCAAAATCTATTGTTATAAGTCCTATATGTTATAAGACTGAATCAAATATTGAAGTTATAGCAACGTTCGAGATAGATAAGTTTTTAGTTAATTATATTAAATATCCTACTCCTATTAGTAGTGTAACTGATACTACAAATGAATTATCAGATGTTGCTATGAAGGAAGTTATTAAGAGAGCAGTTAATACTTATAATGCTATTTCTAATAACAATAGTTATGAGAAAGTTTCAAACGAATTATCTAAATTAGAATAAAATGGAAAGACTGTTATTTGCAGGTAATGTTGCATTAGCTACTACTCCCGCCACTTTAGCTGCTGTTAATGCAGCAGGTATTACAGAGGGTGCTGTTGCTCTTTACGACAACGAAGGTGCAATCATCTCGAAAGCTCTTACTAAGAACATTCCGATGTTTACCTTGTTTGTTGGTGGTGGAGCATTTGCTAATAAGAGCAAGTATACCAATATTGTATCTGATATTGATACTAGACGTTTCTCTTATGTTAAGAGTGTCTATGCTGCCGGAACTAAATTTAGTGCGGAAATTACTGTTCCTACCCCCGTAGAAGGAAAGGATTATACGTTAACTATGGCTAAAGCTCATACTGTTCTTAATGAACGTTATAAGTGGTCGGCTAGTGAGCGTGCTCGTGAAGGTGATACTGCTGCTATTATTGCTAAGAAGTTAAGTACTCAACTTAATTCTCTTGGTAAGAATGAAGGATTTACTGCTAGTGTTGCCGCTGCTAAAATTACCGTAACTGGTACTGATTATGAAGCATGGAATCTGATTGCAGGAGATTCATTGTTTGGAGTAAATATTACTACTACAAAAGCTGTAAAACCAATTAATGATGATGCTGCTCTTAAAGAATTGCAGATTCGTTGTATTGGTGGTGAAGGTATTAATTCTACTAGCAATGATGCTCGTAAGTTATATACTTTGCCGGAGTTCTCTAATGCAGGTGGTTGGACAGTATATACTCTGACCTTCTATCCACACCGTGACCTTCGTAGTGGTAGCACCGAAAATGTTAAGACTATAATTCATCTAGCTATTCCGACAGGAGCTGCACAAATTGCTACTCTTGACACAATCTTGGCTTCTATCAATACTCCGGCCGCAGCAGGAGCTTAAAGCAAGGCTTAAAGAATAACTCGTAATAGTTTAAATAAAGGGGTTGCTATTAGTATTTAATATTAGTAGTAATCCCTTTAATCATAGATAGGGATGAAGGAAATTATCGAATCTGCTCTTAATCAAGGATTGAGTTCCCTGATAACAATTTCTATTTTCCTACTATTATACAAATGGTTGGATAATAAGAAAAAGACTGAAAGCGAAAAGTTTGTTAGTTCTATTAGTGATACTCTTGATGAAGTATCTAAATCATTATTACAAGTCTCGACATTTATTACTGATATTACAAAGAATATCATAGATAAAGATAAAGACAAATGTAAGACTGCAATAGACGATGCTATGTTCGCTTCCGCAATGAGATTAACAATATTCGTTACTAATACTGTTATTAACAACCACGTTCAAACTAACAAAGATAATATACTGGCTAATATCCATAATATAGTTAATGCTGAATTTTATACTGTATTCTCTAGCTTGTCATTGTACAAGATTAATGGAGTTAAGGTTAGTGATAATATGAAAAAGGATTGGATGCCTTCAGTGGAGAAGTCTATAATAGAGATAATATTTAATGACAATCTTAGTAAAGAAGATAAAATATCTAGTTTTAATAATAAAATAAACTTGAAGTTTCAGTCTTACATAACTTATATAACAAATAATACATTAAAGTAATGGACATAAACTTCGATAATGTAAATAGCAAATTGGTTGATAGAGGTGTACAAGTTGTACACCTCTCTACCATTGGATTCGTTCTTACTAATGAAGATATATGTAGATATAATGCTATGACTATTCTTAGTCACATGCAGAATGTAGAATCTAAACTTAGTGAGAAACAACAACAAAATCTAATTGCAATGTATAACGAATTAATAGTAATGCAATGAGAAAGAACGAAAATGGAATGTATACTTACTTGGATGTTCCTAGTAAGTATAATTGTGTTTATAAAAGATTGCTTATTAAGTTAAGTGACTTAGGAGTAGACATGATTAAAGATTGTACTTCTACTTGTAAAGGTATCAATCGTCAAGTCATTAATTGTTGGAATATGTTTCAATCTGCTTGTGCCGCCTATACATTAGGTTATTGGAAACAGGCAGATTTACTCATTAATTATATTAATATTTCTTTAGCTTTGAACTGTACTGAATATACTACTGATGAGAAACCTGTATTTATGACATTTGAACTTAATATTCCTATGTCAATTACTGGTACTCAACAGATAAAATATAATGAAGCTACATTTGTTATCGCTAATAAAGAATATGTAACTAAAGATACTCTTACTATATATCAAGTTATTAACGAAAGAGAAAATATTATAGCTTCAGGATTATCTATTGATAGTCCGGCTAAGTTTAATGAATTAACACTTAATGCTCAAGTAGGACAAGTTTATATATTTAGAGCTAGCGTAGAAGGAGAAGACGGTGAAACATATTATTCTAATGACTTTATTGTAGAATGTAAGTCTGTTCCTAAAATGAACGTTATGTATTATGGACATACAGATATTGCACCGCAGACATTTCAAAATATGTCTGTTAGTGATATTATGGCATTAGAAGGTAATACTCCTAGAACTATTACAGGAGATAAGAATAATACATTTACTATTCATCAAGAAAAGAAGATTCATTATCTTCTTATACCTGATACACTTATGACGCTTGTTAAAGCTGAATATGGTACTACTCTTGTTACTACTCTTTGGGACGGTTCAGACGGTGCTTATAAGACTAACAATCCTGGTGGTATTGTTGACGATATACATTATAAAGTATTCTTCTTATATTCTCCTTCTGTATTTGATGATACTATTCGTATAACCTGTAAAAACAAGTAATATGAGAAAAGGAATAAGTATAGGTCAACCTATTATTAATAACAGCGTAGATGATAACTATAACCCTCTACCTGATATTGATGCTAAGTACGGACCTTATAGCAGTGTTAAAGAAGCTCTTGAAACTCTTACTCCTGAATTACGTAGTGTTGGACTTACTATTGGTATCAAACAAAATAATAGTATTAATGAATATTGGTTTAATGGTGGTATTGATAACGAACATTTAGTTATTAAACAAGCCGGTGGTGGAGATAAACCTATACAAACAGTTTATATTCAAGATACTCCGCCAGCTAATATTAATGCTCTTTGGGTAGATACTTCTGGTCTTGGAACAGCTCTTGAAGAGGATGAGAAATTAGCTCCAATAATTCAAGCTATTCAAGTTATACAAAACTACCTTGATACTATTGTACATCAGAGAGACTTAATTATAAATCCTGGTCATGTTAGTAATACCTTTACAAAGTCGGTTCTAAAAGAATACGAATCTATTGACCCAAATACTGGACAGTTAGCTATTCGTGTTGCAGCTGTTGGTGAAAGTCTCGAACCTGAAACAGACCAATATGAACCTAATACTAAAGCTGTTCGTGGTCATTATGGAACACTTAAAGAAATTCAAGATAATTTTAATGACTTCGTAGATTACGAACTTCTTATTGCTACTGATGTAAAACGTCTGTATACTAAGATTAATGGAGAACCTGTTAATCTTACTGGTAGTAGTTCAGGAGGTGGAGGTAGTATAGATTATGATGCTTTAGACAAATTAGATACTATTGGATTTGTTGCACCGAACGGACAAATATATCGAGTTAAGGTAAATAACAATGGACAATTAGTAGTATATAAGAAAGAACTAGATACAGCTCAAGCTGAACCTACTGGTGGACAAGAAGACCTTGAAACTGGTTGGATATATGTAACTACGTTATATTTACAAAAGCTATATATCAATTCATTATATTGTGGTGGTATTACAAGTGATGAATATAGTTATAATCCGTGCTCTCATAACTTCGTTGAACTTAGTAATCTTACAGGTAAAGATATATCTCTAAAGGGATTATCATTACAGTATGGTACAGAAGGGGGAGATTGGGAAACACTCCCTTTATGGGGGAATATCAAAGCTGGTTCGACATTCCTAATTAGAGGTGCTCAATGTTCAGTAATGAATATTAATACTACTCGTATTAAAGTTGAGAACTATGATATGGAATGGATAGCTAGTGACGGTAATCCTATTAAGTTTGATAATAAGAAAGCTAAGTTCTTCTTGACTTGGGGAACAGAGCCTAGTTCAGTTGCAAATCCTTATAATAACGCGACTTCCCCCATAAGGGTATCTAAAGGTTATATTGATTTGGTTGGACTACAAATACCTAATGCCGGTGATGCTGATAAAGTTGATGCTTCTGAAAATACTGCTTATGGTTATCTTAGTAGTAAGTATTTGTTTACTAAGTATTATACTATGGATAATGTTAAGCAAGCTACTAAAGCTCTTAGTGCTAGAAATAATGCTAATGATATGTACTTTGTTAACCTAGAAGCTGATGTTATTCCTAGAGTAGAATCTTATACTCCTAGAGCTAGTTTTGAGAATAAGAATATATTCTTTAATAAGACTTTATTAGATAGTACCAAACCTAATAAAGTCACTATGACTTTAGGACGCAAGGCTTGTTATACTATTAATGAAAGTAATGAGTCTAATGATGATGCTAGTAGATGTTTTAATTGGGTTTCCGTAGGTTACTATGATGAATACTTATGGTATCGTGCATACCGTAGTGATAATAGTTATACTGAATGGACTAAAGTGGAATCGTTTAAGAATGAAACTGGTGTTCGTAAATACTATAATCGTATTAGAGCTATAACTACTGACGGTACTCCGTTTACTACTCATAAGGTAATACTTACTCATCTAGGAGAACAATATGATACTCATACAAGAGACAAGAATGTCTATTATGAATATTACGTAGGTAGAGACGAAACTTATAGGAGCGATGTTCGCAGGTTTGTAGTTATGAGTGAAAATATGGAAAATGATGCTCTTAACTTTGTTCAGACTTCCGACCAACAAGGTTTTAATTGGGATGAATATAATGTGTGGAGAATAGCCGCTGACCAAATAAAGAAGGACTTTAATAGATATGAAACTAGTAACATATCTATGTGCTACTTTATGATTAATACTGGTGATATGACACAGAATGGTAATCGTATTAATGAATGGTTAGATTACGAAGCTGGTAGAGCATCTTTATATGATATTGCAGAAATGGTTACTGTTGGTAACAATGACCTTACTCCTGCTAATGTCTATGTTCTTGGTGACGGTGGAGATGATTCTAAAATCAATGCTACTAACATTCGTTTTTTCTATTGTTATGAAATGGATGAAGAAAATCCTCCTGTATTTACTGTTGAAGGAAAGGAAATATTCGTTGAATCATTATACTCATTCGATGTTGGTCATACTCATTTCTTATGTGTTAATAGTGAGATAAGTTCTAATACTGAACGAAGTGTTTATGGACTTTCTACTACCGGAGTAATGTATGACTTAATAAAACAATGGTGTGAAAGAGATGATGCAAAAGCTATTAATGCTAAAGCTAAGATAGCTTATTGTCATGAAATGCCTTTTACTATTATTACTCAAAATCTTATTAATTCATTCTATTGGGACGGTAAAGAAGATACTAGCGTAGAACGAAGCGGTAGTCGTTTGAACTTTAATACCACTAAAGCTAATGCATATTGGTTCTCAAAGTTCTTACAGACCCATAATTACCGTTTATGTCTTGGCGGACACAAACATACGTACAGTTGCAGCTATCCCATTTTAGAGAACGAAAACAGCTCTATGAAGCCTATCATACAGGTCACTGCGGACGTTCTAAAGAAAGATTTTAATTCAGATGAATTATATACCGAAACAGCCGAAGGAGCTTTACAAGGGCAATCTTTCCCTAAATCTTGGGAGAATAATGCGAACTTTGATATGCTTAAACATTTGTGCACGTTTCAACTGGTCGAGGAAATTACAGCTCCTATATATTTAATGTGTCAAGCTACGGGATATAAACATACTAGTAATAAAGAATTACCTAGTCCTAATATTCCGTGGTTAAGGTATTTCTTTCCAGCTAGTATTACTATTAATAGTAAGACAGATGTTACAGCTAAAGTAAATGCAGGTCAACGTTATCCTTTTTATATTAAGTATTTCCTTAATAAAGGTGAGGTTGATGATTCTACTTATTATTATCAAGCAACGATTACTGTCAAAAAGTTATCTAATGTATTTAATAATTCAGGTAAATACAATGTTAACATAGAAGGTCTTAATCCTAATTACAGTGTTGTTGGTGGTAATGGTGAAACTAATAATGGTAATGATATTATAAATATTAAATTTCCAAATTATAATATTGAATAATTATGGCAGATGATATTAAAAGATATAATCCTGATACTGGAACTTGGAATATATCGTCTTCAGGTAAAGCTACTGGAATTGTGGTCGATGACCCTCGTCTTATTGACCCTGACCTTGCAGAAGAAGGTAAGACTACGGAAAGTCTTAATGATGTTCTTGTTCGTCATGAAAAAGAACTGAAAACTCATGGTGGATATATCGCTTGGCTTGCCGAACATGGTGGCGGTGGTAGCGGTGGTGGCGGTGGAGCTACCGGAGATAAGATTACTCTTACTAATGGTAGTATAGTAAAAGAAGGTAATATTAATTATCTGTATTCTACTGTAACTACTAATATTAAATTAGAGTATCTTATTACATCTAGTAAGAATAACAAAAGATATTTTATTACTGTTACTCTTGACGGTAATAAAATTATCGAAGGTAAAGAAGCATGGACTAATACTCCTGGAACTCTTAATATTCCGCAGTTAGACAGATTCTCTTCTAATAGTAATCACTCTGTTGTAATTACAGCCAATGATACAGACGGATTCTCTGCTGAATCATATCTATTAAATATAGTAGAAGCAAGTATTAAACTTGCTAGTTCTGTATCAGGAAATACTGCAACTGTTGGTATTGATTACTTCTTTACTTATAGTATTACTAGTAAGATTATTGGTTCAGATGTTAATCTTGTAGTTACTAATGTAACTAATGGTGCTAGTAAAACTATTGAATTAGGTAAAACTACTTCTACTGCTCCTAGACAAGTCAATGTTAACTTATGGGATTTAGGAAGTATTATTGCTGGTAGTTCTTATACTATACAGGCACAAGCATTTACTTCAATGAATGAACAAACTGTTCAATCAGATAAGGTGACAAATCGTGTAGTAGTAGAAGACGGTGTAAACCTAGTAGTACTTGTAGAAGGTATTACTAGTAAGGCAGAAGTAGATTCAGGAGTTGAAAGAACTAAGTTCTCTCAAAGCGGTAATATATCATTTGCATTCACTCCGTATCTTGCAGGAATAAGTCTTATCTATTATGCTGTTAGAATAGAACATAATGGTATTGTTAAAGATATAGGTTACTTTGATGAAGGAAACTATAATAATAACCAATATGTGCAGCGTGGTAAACAACAAGTATTTAGTTATGCTATTCCAACTGAAGGAGAAGTATTAGGTAATTGGAATATAACTCTTCGTTGTTGGTCTGAAAAAGGTGACCCTATTACTGATACTGTTTTAGCTTGTGAAGTTGTATCTAGTTCTCAAGCACTTATTGCTGACCAAAATCCTAATAATAGTAGATACGCTAGTTGGCATATTCGTCAAGAAAGTTTTCCACAAGTGTCTACTACTAAAGTTTGGACAAGTAATGAACCTTCATTTACAGTTCCTGGTGCTATTGAACCTAGCGGTGCTACAACTGAACTAAATGTATATAATACTAATGGTGTTCTTTCAGGCTTCTTAACAAAGAACGGACAATCAATGTTACGTATATCAGGAGAGGCTTATGGAGTAATTGATGTACAACCATTTAAAGATGATACTACTACTCTTAATAACTGGTCAAGACAAGGCTTTGGTATATCGTGTACATTCAAATCAGATAGACATCCTTTCTCAAATAGAACAGTATTCTTTATAGGGGATTACAATACAGATGAGCAATTCTCGGAAGGTATTAAGATAGGTCTTGAAGATATTACTTGGTCTTATACTGACGGTAATATTAAAGAGACTATGAGTTGTAAGATACAACAAGATGTTATTAATACTGTTGATTTTATAGTTAATAAGAATCCAGGAAAGATGGTTGTTGCTATCTTTATTAATGGTATTCTTAGTACAGCTCGTGAAATAAAGAATGACTTTACTTGGAGAACTAGTTCAAAGATATATCTAGGCTGTGATATTAGTAATGCTGGACAAATTCAGAATTTTGCTGATGTTAACTTCTATGATATTAAGTTGTTCCGTGTTCCTGCAAATGATAAACAGATTGTTATCAATGCGATGAACTCAAAAGCTAGAGCAACTCTATTAGCTGACGGTAGTGTAGATTTTACAGAATACAACAGAATGAAGTTAAGAAACTTCTTCTCTACTTCTGATTCTGAACCAAACTCAACACTTTGGGACGATATTAATCAGACTTATGCTAATGTTAACTTTAATAGTCTTATTTCTGATACTACTAAAGTACTTCCAGTAGATATTATGTTGATTAATTGTGCTAATACTGGTTTTACTCGTGCTGTATTTGAGGAAATAGGTGGACAGAATAATAACTGGTATTCCGGTTGTACTATGAGCTACTTTAGTCCAACTTCCGGTAAGTCTAGTTCTGAATATACTACTGACGTATCTGTTTCTAAACAGGGTACTTCTACTATGAATAACCTTGTTAAAAACTTAGAGATTAGATTCGATAAGATGCTCAAAGCAGATGATGGTAGTAATCTTGATTATGAGTTGTTCCAACCTAAAGAAACATGGTTTCCTGAAAGACAGTTTACGCTTAAAGCTGACGTTGTGGATAGTGCTCATGCTAATAATGCTTCTATTGGTAAATGGATTAATGATAACTCGGATTTCTTATTCGAGAAAACTCCACCTATGGAAGAGTTAGAAGCTCACCGTCCAGTAGATACTCGTGATAGAACTGTTAAAGATAAAGTAACTATTAAACAGACACTTGAAGGTTTTCCTATTATTCTTCTTATTCAGTTTGATGGTGAGGAAACTCAAACTATGCTTGGTATATATAGTTTTAACTTAGGTCGTGGAGCTTATTATAATATGGGTTTCCGGTTTATGAAAGACTTTACTACTAAGATAAAGAACACGGCTGGAGAATATGTAGATAATAAGTTACCTGCTTTTGTTACTTCTTATCATACTTATGCTCAAGATGAAATGTTTGGAAACATAGACCAACGTAAGGTTTATTCTTATGAGTTCGGTGAAAATGCAAATATAATTGTAGACGGTGATAAGACATTACCGTTAGCTTTGTTTATGCAAGATGACTTATCTATTATAAAGCATGTAGGTGAGTTTAAATATAACGGTGGTAACTGGTTAGAACCAACCGCTCCTGTTACTGATGATAATATTTGGAGAGTACTACAAGAACTATTTAGTATCTTTGCTCAAATGACTACTTCGACAGTTAAGAAGTATATTTGGAATGAATCGGTAGGAGGATATGAAGAAACCGAAGGTGAATATCCTGCACAATCTAGTTGGTCTACTCTTGCTGCTGAACTTGATACTAAGTTCTCAATAAGAAATGCTTTTTCTTATTTATTAGTATGTGTAAAATACGGACTTGTCGATTCTCTTGGTAAGAATATGACTATTGTATGTTATGATATTAATGGAAGTAAGAAATGGTTTATTAGATTTTATGATATGGATACGGCTAATGGACTTGATAATGTTGCTCTTGAATCTGTTGCTAAAACTGCTTGGTTGGATAAATTTAGTAACAATGATAAGAATGATGTTAATTCATTAGTTATTACTAAGAATGCTGCTGACGGTGGATATGATACTTATAGTTCTCGTATGTGGGATGTATTAAGAGATACTGTATTTGCTAATACTGGTGTATATGATAATTCTCTTGAAGGACTTTGGGATTTATGGAGAAACAACGATAATATATGCAAAGATATTAATAATTATGTAGATAATTACTTTGCAGCTCAAACAGCAAATTGTGGTGAACTTCTATTTAATTATGACTATAATGTTAAGTATCTTACAGCTTACGTTGGTGAAGCTGGTGGTGAAGCGTCTTATGCTAATATAGAGTTCTTACATGGTACTCGTGTTGAATATGTTCGTGACTGGTTAAAGAAACGCGTTTGGTTCTTTGACGGAGTGTTTAAATACAGTAATGCTGCAAATATTCAACCTTATAATAATAAAGGAACGTTTTCGGCAGGCGGTGCAGAAGCAACTAATCCTAAGCTGGTTGTTACTTCCAATTGTCCGGCTATATTTGTAGTTAACATTGGTAATACTACTGATACTAGATATTTCTTAGAAGAAGGCAAACCTACTGAAATTAGATTATCTCCTATTAGTTCTTTCAATACACAAGTTACTATCAATAATACTCCTCAAATTAACGATATAGAAGGATTAGGTGGAATGAGATTCCAAAGATTCATGTCTAGTATGAAACTTCCTAGTTTCTCTAAACTAGATTTATCGTCTGTCGATACTCTTAGTGATTCTCCTATTCCATTTGAAACAGTATTCGTTAATGACGAAGATTTCTCTGATGTTAGACATATTGATTTAAGTAATACTAAGTTTTGGAGCGGTAATGCTGGACAAGGTACATTTACAGTTAATATAGAAAAGTATATTAAGTTGAAAGATTTGAATATATCTAGTTCTATTGTAACTTCTATATCTTTACCTAATGCTTCTCTTTCTTCTTTGAATATTACTAATTCAACAGTTGAAGGTATTAGTCTTGTTAATCAACCGTTCTTGGAATCATTAGATTTCTCCGGTTGTAGGAGATTAAAAACAGTTACTATTGATTCTTGTGATAAGATTACTGAATTGAATCTTAGTAATCTAGGAGACTTACATACTATTAAGATTACTTCATGTCCTAACTTAAAATCTATTGTATGTACAAATAATGGTAACTTAACTACATTCAATGTATCTAATTGTAATAATGTCGAAACAATTAATATATCGTCATGTACAAACAGAAATCTTATTGTTTATATTGTAGGTGCTCCTAATATTAAGACACTTGATATGTCTAATACTAATACAGCTAACGATATTCAAGCCGCATCTGAACTTCCTAAACTTAGGACATTGAATATAACTAATAGTCAAGTTGAAGCTATACAATACGGTAATGCTGCAATTCCTACTTATAATGGTAATAAGATATTTGATGTTAGTCAATTAATCGACTTACAATTCAGTGTTCAAAACGCCAAAGGTGTACATTACTTTAAGTTTAATAATAATAAGGAACATCCTTTCAATGTAGGTTCTGCGTTCTTTGTTGGCTGTTCTAACTTAAAGAGAGTATTTGGACATATTAGTCTTAATGGTAATGGTGTATTCAATCAATGTTCTAAGTTCTATATTCACGAACCTAAAGAAAAGGTAGAAGGTATTACTCCTGATTATAATGGCGAATGGTTTGGTCCAGATACTAATACTGAACAAGGTTCTGTTGATTGGAGAAATAATACTAATTTATCTACTAACTTTAGTATTGGCACTACTGATGGTAACGTTATGTTTAGAGGTACTAATTGTAGTATATATGACGTTTATTATTTCTTATATAAATGTGATAACGTTACGACTCTTAGTAGTTGTTTTGCTAGTGTTACAAATATTAAGTGGGATTTGTTAGATAGTCCTCGTAGAACTATGTTCAATCACTGTACTAAAGTTGTTGATATGAATTCTATATTTTGGAGATTACCTACTCAGAATTTTAAAATATTTACCAGTACTTATGAAAATGGTTCTACTGAACATAATGGTTTATTTAGTCCTCTTGTTAGTTTAAAATTTATAGACAATGCTTTTAATTTTGGTGGAACTAAATATACTGATTCTACTTTCTTAGCTAAGTTTAAAGGAAATGTAGATTCCAAGTTAACTAGATTAAACAATATTATTTCAAACATTAAATTTGTAAATAATATTAATAGTTCTCCTAATGATGAAACTATTGCAAATAATTTATTTGCCGCTAATTCAGGAAATTTACTTGTACGATTACCTGAACTAGAATATATAACTAATATGTTTAATGGGTCTAATATTTACTTTAATCAAACAACTGATGAAGATGTGGAAGACGGAGTAATGTATTGTCCCTTATTCTATAAAAACACTAAATTAAAATATATACAAGATTCATTTAAAGAACTTATTAAATCTAATGGTTCTTTATATAATATATTTGGTGGTACTGTTAAGAATAAGGTTAATCTTAGATTTCCTACTGCTTTATACGGTATCTATAATTCGTTCTCTATTGGAGATAATTCTACTATTACATTTCCTATTCATAATTCGATGTTTAGTAGATTGAAGAACTCATTGAAGTATATAACAGGACAGCAAGCTATTAATCAGTCTACGTTAGGATGTTTTCAAGGTTTTACTAAAGAGTTTATTAAAGAAGAAGATGAAGTATTCCCATACGATGTATTTACTAATTGTAGTGCTATTGTTGAAATACCTGGATTTTTCTCTAAACTAATTCTTCCTACAAATAGTGTAATTGAGCTTCCTCTTAATTCATTTAAGACTAATTATAATCTTACTAATATATCATATCTATATTATGATATGAAGAATTGTAAGTACTCGCTTACTGGTAAAGGCTTCTCTAATTGTAAACTAGTTAATGTTCATAGATGCTTCTCTGAAATAGAAACTAGCTTCGTTAAGAAAGGTTTTATTCCTTATGGACTATTCTATATGGAACAAACTTCTAATGTTAGCTATAAAGGTTGGAATGAAGTAGATGCAGCTAGTCAGAATATTACAGAGAACTATGGTATAGATAGTGACGGTAATTGGATTGAAAGTGCTGAAATGCCAGTAGAGATTACTTATAGTAAACAACGAACTCTTCCTAGAAAGACAATAGTTAATATGTCTTATTGTTTAGAAAGATTTCAAAGTACAGAAGCACAAGGTTATACTATGAATTATGGTAATCTTACTCCTAGTAATTACGGAGATATAATAGTCCCTAATGAAAAGTATAATCCAGTTAAGTATATTCTTAATCCAAATTATGACCCTAGAGAATGGTTAGATGACGAACATACTATGCCTAACTACAATAGAGATATTCATAGAGTTATCTTGAATAAAGATTTCGATAAGTATGAACTTGCTTGGAATGAATATTGTGTTGATGGTCTTAGTGGATTAGAAGATATAGTTAGAGACAGTGCTCTTTATAGTGCAATTAGTACAGGAAGTATTAATTGTTCTCCTGTTATACCTAATAGATTTAAAGATAACGCTGGTTCTTTTGCTCCACCTTCTGATGCTAATGCTAATAAGAAAGTACTTAACTATATATGTTCTCCTGACTTATTCTATTATTGCACTAATGGCAATAATATGCAAGTAAATGGAGTGTTCTTTGGTAGTGGTAGAGTTAATGGAATAGTTGGATATAATTATCTTGATTATGGACTAAGAGGACGTATTCCGCCACATTTATTCTATCCTATTAGTAATGCTACTGATTTGTCTTATACATTCTATCGTATGCCATTATTAAACCCATATAAATGGAATGTTAGTAATGGAGAAGACGGAGAGTTCTATTCGGCAGATACGTTCTCTAAGTTAACTAAGTTAATATCATTATCTAATATGTTCTACTTTTGTATTATTTCTGCACATATTAACTTACCTATTGATTCTTTTGTAAACTGTATACAGTTACAAGACATATCTTCGATGTTCTTAGCTGCACAGTTTGAATCAACATCTGAAATGGGACAACAAGTAGACGGAAACTTATTTAATAAGAATGTTAATCTTAGAAATATTAGTTATGCTTTTGCTAGTGGACAAACCGTAGGAGATTGGTCAAATAGAAGTCCTAAAAAAATAAATTCTACATTATTCAATGTTGATAAACATAAAAGACTTACTAATGTGACTGGTCTATTCTATAATGCTGTTTCTACTGTTGGTAGTGTTCCGGAATTTTGGAATTGGCTTAATACTTTAAGTGCTTCTAATAGAGCTAATGTGTTTTATAAAATGAAGAAGTCTAATATTAGTAATTCTGCAAGTATTCCTACTGATTGGGCTAATGGAATGACAGATTAAAAAGTTAATAATAGTATTGTGTAATTAAACAAAATTTAGTTTCTTGTAGCATCCCCCATAAAGGAGTTGTGATAACTTCACCACACCTCTTTATGGGGGAAGGTTGCAAAGAGTAATTAATAATCATTTAAAAGTAATTATCATGGATAATCGTATTTATAACAGAGCTAATTCAGCTAACAGTTTACAAATATCTATAATGGGTAAAGTTGAAGCTGTTGCAGAGTTTTCTATTCCTAATGGAATGGGTGGTAAAGAACCGTTCTTATTAAAGAACATTACAGAAGACCCAATAACAGTTGAAGTAGTTCTTGCAGGTATGAAAGAACCTATTACTACTGTTCTTTATTCCGGTTGGAATGTTGAGTTAGTTAAACAGGTTAATAACGCACAAGCTGATACATTACAATATGGGTACTAATACTAGTATAGGTATAGGTATCGGTATTCCTTTTAAGAATAATGCTCTTGGTGGAGATAGACCGTATCTTCCACCAGAGCTTAAAGCTAGACTTATTGGAGTTTGGGATAATTACGGTAAAAAGAATACTGATGCTGATAGGAATATTATTAAGAATAAGATTCATAATGCAGGTGGAGATTTAGAGATTCTAAATAGTGCTTATAGATTAAATAGTGGATTTGGTGAATATAGTAATGATTTCCAAGAATATACATATAGCGAGAATGTAGTAGTTAAAGATAATACTAATGCTATATTTAATAGTAGAGGAAAGTTATTAGTTCCGTATTCGTATCTAACTAAAGATATCCCTTCATTTAAAATAAAAGTCAGTGGATTAAGTAACACTTATCATTTTCGTTATTATTATAGAGACAGTAACGGTGTTCAACATTCTGTTGATATGGCTAAAGATGGTAACTATGAGTTACCTATTTGTTATAATGTGCAGAGTAGTTCAGATGGTACTAGTTGCGGTTTTACTAACTATGGTAGTGATATAGTAAGTGTTGAAATATTACCTGAATACGAAGGTGCTTTCGTTACTGACGGAGTAAACGACATGATTATTAGTCAAAAGACTCTTCAAGAAATGGGAGTTACTAAAGACTTTACTATCGTTAGTATGATTCATCAAATAACTTTGAGAGGTGCTACGGCTGCTGCATTAACTAATTATATTAGACAACCCATAGGACATGAGTATGTAAGAAATCATGTTGCCAATATTGGTAAGACTGGAATATATGGATATGTAGTATATGATGTTAATCATTCTAGTGCTGGCAATAGTCATATAATAAATACTATATTAGGAGATAAAAACGATTATTCTATATATATAACCGGTAATTTATCGCAAGGAAAATTTAGTGTACAAGGATATATAAATGGTGAAGATAATGTAGTTGAAACATCAAGACTAGCTCATTATTGGACGTTTGCATTACTAGGTAAAGCTACCGAAGACGATATTAATCTTATTATTGGTTACTTTAACTTAGATAGAACGCTTAAAGCTGATATATATTGTAATATAGAAAAACAAGGTCTTACTAACGAGAATCATGCGGAGTTTAATGATAAACTTATTGATTACAGTGGTAATGGTCGAGACTTGCAGTTATTTAATATTGGCTGGAAAGGAGAGAGTGGTATTGGAAGATATACGGAGGAATTTAAGAATGATTATTGGTTAGTTCATAAAGACCAAACGGGAATTATTAAAGACGGTAACTCTATTAAAGTTGTAGGAAAGCTAAGTAATTATTATATTGTTTATCATAGTAGACTTAAAGCTACAAATGGTTTTAAAGTAAAAATAAAAGGAATAAAGACGGAAATAATATATAATTATATTTCTTCAGATAAAGAACAAAGTATTTCTTCAGATAAAGAACAAAGTATTTCTTTTAAAGAAGATGGGATATATGATATTCCTGCAAGCGAAGCTGTTGATAGCACTTTTACTTTAGGATTTTACTTTAGATACAATGATATTAATCTTGATTGGACAGGATTAACTATTGAAATTATTCCTTCTAATAAAGGTGCTCTCTGCCTTGACGGAATAAATGATTTTGGTAAAGTTATCAATATGCCTATTTATAAAGATTATACTTTCATTGTAGATAGAGAAATACTAAGTATTGACAATATTGGAATTATTGCTTCTAAATCTGAGAGTGCAGAAGATGCAACTAAACACGGAGCTTTTATTTTTGAATATTTAACTGCTCCTAATATTATAAATACTTGGAGTTATTATAAAAACAATATTAATATTGCTAATACTGATTTTATTAGAGGTATAAGTTATCAATCTAAGTATAACTACAATGGTAAAGATTTAATTATTGGAACATCTAAAGATAGTGATAAATTATATTTAGGTACTATAAGAGATAATAGTGATAAATACGGTAATATAGCTATCTATTTTCTTATGTCCTTTCCTTATTCTATGAATAAGTTCTTAATCGAACGTCAATTAAAGAAATATAAGGCAGGAACTCTATATAAAGACATGGTTGAATTTAGACCTGTTATTAAGAGTAATATAGATATTAAGAATATAGTCTATTTAGATAAAGATTCAAATGTAGTAAAAGTAGGAGATTATATTTCAATAGGAAGTAATATTAAAACTAGTATTACTGTTCTTGACGGTTATAAAATATCCAAAGTTTCTTCTACTGCCTTTAATAATATCACTATTGAAAAGTCTAATACAGATTTTATCTATGATGTAATCTTCTATGGTATTAAGAAGTCTCCTCAAAAGATAAATTTAGTTATTGAACAAGATAGTGATTATGTTCAATGGAATCCTAATATTAAAGCTAATGTATCTAAATATTCAGTTACTGCAAATATTAGGAAAACTGACGGTACAACATTGAAACTAGTAAATGGACAATTTTATTCTACTTCTATTACAGGTAATCTAGTATTGGATATTGTTCCTCCTTATAAAGATTCAGATGAAGTAACTAATGTTGTTATTGACGGAAAATCTTATGTTCCTACTAAAGATTCAAGTGGTAATTATTATAGATTAGAAATACCTTTAGTATTTCCAAAAGAGATAAATATTACTATTCAAGAATATGTTAGATATGAAGATATTGTACAGCCGTATCCTGTTTTATTAAGATTCAAAGATGAGAATAATAATGAAATATCTTGGGGAGACAAAATTAAACTAGGTTCTAGTATTATTAGAATAGGTTCATTTAATGATTGTAATCTTCTTAAAGATATTTATACTGTTAGTAATGCTAAACTTAATGGAAGTCCTTTGCCTAGTACTCCACATGTTGTTGAACGACAAATGGTATTTACTTGTACGGCTACTTGGATTTTTGATAACAATGAACCTAAATGTGTTTTATCTCCTAGATTATTACGTGTTCCTAATTCTAGTTATAAGATACTAGGTTATATTCCCGATATATCCGGTCATGGTAATCATGGTGTTATTTATAACTCGGCTTATAAACTTAATAGTGGAGCTAATGGTTATTTAGTTGATTTTACTACTTTTCGAGACTATGGAAATAAAGGTATAGTAAGAACTGATAGTAAGATATATCTTGATGAATCTTTTGATTATGATAAAGGATTTTGGTTAGGCTATACTAATTCTCCTTCCCCTACGTATAAAGTTAGAGTTTCTGGAATACCTAAGGACGGGGTTCTTAGTTATACTGGCGGAAGTTGGATAAATCTTATAAATGGAATAAATGAGTTACCTGCAAGAACTAATACAAAAGAAATTCACGGATTTTTTGCTCAAACTCCCAATGTTGACTGGTCTAAATTAGTTATTGAACAAATCGGTGAATACGAAGGAGCATACTGTTTAGATGGGATAAACGACTTTGTTACTATTCCTATTTTGTCTAAGGGTGGTAAGCAAGTGTTGATGAAAGTGAATTGGAGTACTTTAAATGGATTTATATATGACCAAAGACCTGCTTCCGGAGATAAAACATTTAGTATCTACACACAAGGTGATGTAATCGCTTATTCTCAACATAATAACGGTAATACTTATATTGACGGTATTATAAACAATAATATCATCGGTAGTAATTTATCAAAGATTACCCATAATATTGTAGCAACTTGTGATGTTGATAATTCAATAACTCCGTCAATAGGTAAACGTAGTTATTCAAATAGTTATTTCGCTCAAATGGCACTCTATGCCTTCATGCTGTTCGATGAAATCTCAACAGACGATAAGATTAAAGAGTTGAACACTTATATTGGTATAACTCCTAAAGTTACGTTACCTAATTACTATTGGGATAATTATGGTAAAAAGAACACTGATGCAAAAAGAGGCTATATTGACGAACAAGTATCACTACAAAAGACTGGTACTAGTGTTAATCCTCTTGAGAACTTCAATATTGGTTATGAAGGTATGTCGGGTTATAATGGTTATCCAGTAGTGTTAGGTGCTAATAAGACTTGGGAAACTTCTAATGCAGTAGATTATATTTATGATATTAATAGTACTATTGTTCATATAACTAATGTTAAACATGCGGCTAATGGTTTATTATATAGTTATGTTAAGAGAGAAGGAGCGTTAGCTAATATAAAAGAGATACCTGCTTTTAGAGTTACTGTTAAAGGTCTTGAAGAAAATAGTAAACTTATTTACAAATATTTAGCTACGGAAAATGCAACAAAAGAATCAATAGTATATTTAGGCAATGGTATTCATAAATTACCTAAATCGTTTGTTCCAACAGACGCATTATTAGATTTAACTACTAATTCTTGGATAGGATTTGCAATAACTCCTATGATAGAAGGTGAACTAGTTTTTGATTGTGATATTACTATTGAAATTCTTCCTGAATACGAGAACGGTCTAGTTTATGACGGAGTATCTGACTTTACTGATAATAAGAATATTCCTATATTTACAGATTTTACTGCTATTATAAAAAGAGTTGATTTAGATGCTAAGAATGATAATTCTACTGTAATGTTTAAAGGAAATAAAATCTATGAAAGTAGTATTGGAAACGGTTTTATTTTAGATTATTGTTATAATAGTAAGAATTATGTTTATAGTTACGGTAAATTAAATCAGATAGAACGAGATGATTCTAAGATTATTTATTTAACTCCTAAAAGTTATAATGGTAATCCTATTATAAAAGGTGAAAATAGAGATAATCTAGGATTAGTACTTGGTAAATATTGGAAAGGAATAATCTATAAAACAATTCTATATTCCAAAACTATCTCGTTACTAGAGATTAACTTCCTAAAGAACTTAATGGAGAAAGATGAGATAATAGATATTAATCATCCTATATTTATTTCTAATACAGAAGATGAAAGTAACACCTCACAAGATACTTAAATTAGTTTATATACTAATTGGTATATTTCTAGTATTAACATATACACTAAGTTTAATATTTAAAGATTTAAAGTTATGATTGATTACATTGTATTTCCTATTGCTGATATAGGTGAAGAAGAATCAGCTAAAATCGAAGAACTTAATTTAGTTCTACGTAAAAACAGAGATAATGATAAAGCACTTATGAAGTGTCAACATTTCCAAGAAGTATTTCCTAATAAGGTAGAAAGGATAGTAACTACTGATGAAGAAGGATATGAAAGTATCACTATTAAATATCCTTATGATACTTATTCTGATAAAGCTCTTTATGAATTGTTATCCAGTTCTGAATGGCAATCTGTATCTGAAAGTACTCTTGAAGAATCCCCAATAAAGGAGTGATTCCGTTGTATCGTTAACTCTATAAAGCCCTGCTATAACAAGTGGGGCTTTTATTTTGTTCACGAGATACTTAACTTTTTTCATAAAATTATTGTTTATAGCTAAAATAGATTAATGTCTGAACTTATAATAGTATTCTTTGTTATGAGTGTATAGTAGCTACTATAAGATATTCTTAATTTATTAATCTAAACCTTATTTATTATGCAAGTAATTGAAAAAGTTAAAGTTGTTCCTGAAGGCTATAATGGCGCAGGGATGGACGGTATGTACGGTCGCCGTGACGTTAACGGTAAAGCTAATGCAGGTCTTACGCTTGGTATTATCGGTACTGCTCTTGGAGCTTGGGCTTTATTTGGTAATCGTCGTTCTGCTGGTGTTCTCGGAACTGGTACAGGTCTTATGGGAGACGGTTCTACAAACATTAACGTAGTCGGTGTTGGTGCAGGAAATGGTACTGCTCCTACTGCTTTCCAAGCATGGGCTAAATCTTGCGAAGATACTCTTGCTTTACAGGGTGGTCTTTATCAGTGGGCTTTGACACAACAGAGTCAGCGTTTCCAAGACCGTCAGGTAATAGACGGAGAAATGTTCGGTTTGTATAAATCACAGATTGATGCCGACTTTAGCCTGTACAAAGGACAACGTGATAATTACGATGCTCTTAAAGCACAGATTGACGAGCTTAAAACTCAAGTTGCTGTTGGCGCTGCTATTCGTCCTTATCAGGATAAACTCATCCAGTGTGAAATTGAGAGAGCGTTCACCGCAGGTATCAATTATGTCGATAAAAAGACTTGTAATGTTATCTATGGTGTTACTTGTCTACCTAATGAGCCTACTACAACTGGTCTTGTCGGTAGAAATTCCAATGGCTGTCTGCCGTGTGGATTTACTCAAACGGCTAGTACTCCTGCTCAATAATATTACAAATCTATTAAAGAATAAGTTATGTTACCTGTTAATCAATTTATATTAAGTGGTAGTGACCCGTTGTTTAATTCGGGTAATCTTAACGAACAGATTCAATATCTCGAAGAACAAAAGCGTATTATTGACGCTCGTCAAAAACAGATACAGCAAGTTGTTAATGGTCAGCAAGTTTTGCCTACTCAACAGCAACCACAAGTTAGTGTTTGGGATTTGATTGATTCAGAGATAGAACCGCTTACAACTGAACAGAGAAATATGTTGGCTAATAATGAAGAGTATGTAAATAACTACAATAGTCTTCAAGCTATGGTTCAAACAGAAGTTCTTAATCTAGTAAGAGCTAAGATAGAAGGAAGTCCCGAAGGTAAGGCTCTTCTTGATAGTCAGCTGAAATTGGTTAAGAATCTAAAAACTAGTATTATAGAAATGTCTCAAAGAGAGATGCAATTGTTTAATGCTTTTAAAGAAGCTAGTGCAAAGAATCCTTCTTTGACTTATGATGAATTTATTAAAACTATGAAATAATGGTAGAAGTAAGTGTAGTAAAACAAAAGCTGCAAGATTACATTGTTAATCAGATTGATGTTCTTGGCGAATCCAATCCGGCTATTAAGTTAGTTAAGCCTTTGGCTAAACGCGCAATTATTAATAACATTGATAGTTTTGATAAATTTATAAACGCTATTGCTAAAGACGGCAAGATTGATATTGAAGGTATTGTTGATGAAGAGATTGAAATAATCAAATCTATTCCTAACTTTGATTTTAGTATCCCTGTTCTTGGTAATGGTAACATTTCTAATGGTAACATAACTATTTCTATTCCTTTTATTAATAAAGGAATTATGTTCAACCAGTCTGATTTGGAAACATTCAGACAATTATTAACTAAGTAATATTATGAGAGAAGTACCATACGAGACAGACCATGATGTTCGTGCTCGTTCTCGAAGAGATAGAATGTACGAACGAATTAATGATTTCCTTGCTCGTGGCGGTCGTGGAAGAAGCGGTCGTGGCGGTCGTGGAAGAGGAATGATGAATCGTATTGGATATAGGACTTACGACAACTACGAAGGAGATGAACATAGAAGTTACGATGAACATCATAGAGGATATGATGATGATGAACGTATGCTTCTTATGCGAATGCTCGGAGTAGGTGAAGACGAACGTTATGAATATGGTGATGAACACTTCAATAAACAGGAAGCTAAGCAAACTGTTGATGAAATGTACCATGTCAAAGACGGTAAGAAATATATCGGTGAAAAATACGATATGCAAAAAGCCCACGAAGTTTGTAATAAATTCAAAGATAAACTAGAAGAAGATATAGAAGTTGCTGATGTATATGTAGCTATCAATGCTCAATATCACGACTACTGTAAGTTATTCGAGAAGTGGTTCGGTAAAGGAAACTTTGACGATATGATATTCGAGAGTGCTATCGACTTTTGGTTTGATGACGTTGATTTTGGAGAAGATAAACTCTGGAAGTATTTCAACGAGTTGAAGTAATACAAGTTCTGTTATATTCCTAAAGAGAGATTACTAAATAATAGTAGTCTCTCTTTTCTTTTTAAAATAAAGTTTTATATTTGCCGTGTAATATAAAACTTAATGCTTATGGGAATCTTAATGAAAGTGTTGTTTGTTGCTGTAATAGCCATTACTATTATAGCATTTGTATGGAAAGAAGCTACTAGTGTTCTTCCTGCAAAAGTTGTTACCTACATAAGAGTAGGAGGTGTGTTGTTAACTGTTATTCTTGGTACTTTGTTATTCTTGCTGTAATATGGACTTCGGGAATATACTTAGTGAGATTCTACGTACTACGGCTACTAGTTTTGATTTTGCGTTTGTAATCTGTGTAAATGTGCTAGCATATCTAGTAATTAAATTAGTTGACAAACTTAATGGAAACAAAGTAGTAAGTACTTGGAATAAAAGAGTAATAACTCTAGTATGTGCTTTAATAATGGGAGTAATATACTTCTCATTAAAGCTAGGAGATGTTAAGGTAGTACTTAATTCTATTATTCTTAGCTTCGTATTTTGGAGCTGGATTATGAAGCCAATATTGGCGTTCTTCAATATAGACTATCGAAAGTTTATAGAAGTTGAAGATAATGAACCTAATCAATATCCAAAGTAAGTACTATTAGTAAGATTAACAAGTGAGAGTCGACTAGAGATAGTCGGCTCTTTCAGTATACACGCTCCTTTATGGGGGAATAAAAAGTATGTCCCACCTTCCTACGCTTTCATAGAAGCTCACCATAGGACTTTAGTACCTTTCCTTAACTTACTATTATCCGACAGTATTGCGTGCCACCACGGGTCTTAAAATGTGTCACTTGTATAAAAATGTTTACAACGCGAATGTCTGTAAGCTAGCTAGCAAGCTAGATAGAAGTGCTGAATTAAAATTATTAGTAAAAGTCTTGTCGATACCAATATAATAACTATATTTGTTATAATACTAATTCAAAATAATAGTGATATGAGTTCGTTAAATCAAATTGTATCTGAAATAGCTCATGCTATTCATCAGCCGAATAACTTTACTGCGAGACGTACTATTCGTAGTGCAATTATTCATACGTTCAATGAACAGATACGTCAGACTTATCAACGTCACGCTAATGTCGATAAGATATTAATGCAAAGATATAGGATAAGTTTAATTAATGTTCCTGACGGAGATATATTCCAAACTCTTGTTAGTACTAAGTATAAAGTTAAGAGAAGTAAGAATAGAGTTCCTAGACCAGTTCGTCTTGATAACAATTTACCATTTGTTAGTGTTCGTACTGTTGGATATGATAATATGGCTATTCCATTTATTAAGGAAGCAAATGCTCAATTTTATAAAGCTCTTCCAGGAATGTGTACCAGTTTAAGTTATGATTATATCAATGGTTATTTATATGTTAATAGTAATGGTAATCCACTTATTGAACCATTAGGTCATATTATCATTGAATCTCCATTTGAGATACCTACTGAAATTCCAATTGAAACTAATGAAAAAATGGAATCAAGTATTGATAATGATGATGAATTTATTATTCCTGAAGATATGGTAGAACGTATTAAAGATGTAATCTATAAACGTAATCTACTTAATGTCGAGAGAGTAACTAATGAAGTTCCAGTTAAAGATGATATAAACCAACAACAGATAGAAGTATGAAAGTAAATGCAATAGATAGATATGACATACGTAATATGTATACACATTTTATAGAGACAAGTGAAGAGGAGTACGACCTTGTGTCTCACAATATAGTCAGATATAAATCTTTGCTTTATCGAATTAAATACTCTATTGAACAAAATAGAAATGCTGTTGAAGCCATATTTGATGTATGTGTATATAACTACTGGGAATGGAATACAGATGAGTTAGATACTAATCAAAAAATGGAGAAAGCCATAGATGAGAAGTATGTTAAGTTTACGGATGTAAAACAATTAAGATATGGTAATCTTTACCGTAATCTAAAGCAATACTTTAGAGTGCTTCGTAAGATAAAAGATTGTGAGATAAGACAAGATGTATTAAAGAAGCGTAAGTTAATTACAAGAGAACAATACAAAAAGTATTGTTACCTGTTCTTTGGAGAAATAGGAAGGCAAGTATTGAGAGGAAAGATTTATAAGTTTGAGAAGAAAATAGGTTGCCTTATTATAGAAAGAGTAAAAAGAACTGAATCACATATTACTGCTGACGGTAAAGTTATTAAGCATAGAAAACGTATTAACTTTGTAGAAACTAGAAGAAATAAAGAAGAACTTATTATTAAAGGACTTACGCCTTATAATAAAAAGAAACATCTTGAAGCTATTGCAAAAGGAGAGGAATATGACGGTGTTAAATATATATCTTATAATAATTCGGATTGGTCTTGTAGAGTTATTATGATTGACGGTGCAGTTAAGAATAGGACAGTATTTAAGTTTTGTGGTATAAATAATCACATGAATGTTACAAATGCTGAACTACTTGCAAAATGTCATAGTGTAGAAGATATAATAAATCTTGATACTGATATTAACAATCGTGTCTCTCTTATTTCTAAGTTTGACCCAAGTTATACTCAAAAATATATTAGAAACAATGAACAAAAACCTATCTTCAATAGAAACTATTATCGCAAGACTTGATAATGATTTCAATATTATGAGTAGCGATTATATACCTAGAGTTGGTGCTTGGTGTATAGATGCTATGAATGAAATGGGTATTCTTCAATATGAAGAAAAGGAAACTACTATTGAAGTTGTTGATAGAGTTGCTTATTTCCCATGTTGTATGAACGCATTTAAAGTGTATGCAGACGGGTGTGAGGTTTCCCCCATAAAGAAAGGAAACTGTGGTTGCTCTTCAGGTACTACTGAATACTTCACTCAAGACCGAGAGAAATCTAGGGAACGAGAAAGTAAGCGTACTGTTGAAGTAGACCCTGAAAGCTATGAAGGACGTAATTACGTTTATCTTCGTGACGCTAATGCTATTCAATTAAACTTTGATACAGATGTTGTTAAAGTATCCTATCTTACAGTTAAGACTGTATATAGTGATACTTTTCATTGTAATATTCCTGTTATACCTGATAACGGAAAACTTATCGAAGCTCTTGAATGGTTTTGTATGTGGAAGTTACTAAGTAGAGGACTTAAACATCAAGTATATTCTCTACAAGGTGCCATGCCAGTTAATCCATATTTATTATGGAGAGATTCTCGTGACAGAGCAAGAGCTTCTGTTATTAATGAAAATCAAGATGCTAATTCTCATAAAGGTTGGGCATCATTCTTTTATAATGCAACATTTAGACCTAGAGACTAATGGAGATAGTTAAAGAGTTAAACAAAGACGGAGGTTACGAATCCATTAAGAATGGTTCAATGACCCATGCTGTTAATGCTATGGTTTCTCGTGACGGTAATTCTATTCAGAACGAACAGTCAATCGAGACAATTATAACATTAAGTGAAAATGAAGAGATAGTTGGTGTTATCTCTTGCTCTGATGAAATAGTTATCTTTACTAATAATAGTAAGATTAGAAGATATAAAGAATCTACTAAAGCTATTACGGAAGTTACCACTAATTGGAATTATCAAGGCGGTAAAGTTATAGGTACATATACCTATAATGTAAATAATGAATTAATTGTTGCTATTACTGAACTTAATTCTGATGAAGAAGTTCCATTAAAGATAATTAATCTTAATAAACCTAATTACCTAGAAGGTGGAAGCGATATTAAATATACGTTAGTTCCTAATATCCCTAAGACTAATCTTAATAACTCCAAGTTAGTATCAGGTAGCGCTATCTATAAAGGAATATATAATTTCTTTATTAGATATAAAGAAGGAAACGATTATACTGGTTGGTTTCCTATTGGAACTCCTGTATTAGTATGGGATAAAGGAAATCAAACTACTATCGAAGATAATAGTTTTGGTTATGACGACAGTAGCGGTAATCTCCCTGTTAACTATAAGATAGGAAACTTTACTTTTAAAGAAGATACTAATCTAAATACTGAAAAGGTAAACTTAAATATCGAACTAGGGTTACAAATAGATAATTCAGGTCTTAATTATACAGCTTATCAAATAGGTTATATAATTAATACTCAAAAGGGAGATACTAAAGTATATAATACTTCTGATATAGATATTAAAACTAGTAGAATCACGATAGACGATGTTTATAACGAAACATTTAGTCTAGATGATATTACTAGTTCTTTCTTTAATCTATATAATGTAAAAACCTTATGTAACTATAACAATAGATTGTATGTAGCTAATTATAAGGAAGAAAACATTAATAGTCTTGTAAGTTCTATTGATACTAGTAATATACAAGTTCGAGTTAAAGATTTTATCGGAAATAAATCTATAATGAGACGTAGTGTTACTAGAGCTGCAACTTCGTCAATAGTTAATAATCCTAGAACATTTGATATTAGCAAAGGATATATAGTAACTATTAAAGGACGTGCTTATGGTGACGGTAGTGAATATAAAGAAGTTACTAGAAAGTTCTTTCTTACTCGTATTGGTAAGAATAGTTATGGTACTTATTGTTTAATGATTTCATCTCAAGACTTTATTAGAGCTTTCTATAAAGATAGTGGTTACGATAGTCATTCTACTCCATTCTACGTTTCTTATCAAAATACAGATAATCTATATGAAGCTGCTACTGCCGTAGTTGTTAAACCCGATGATAAAGATTGGTATATACTAGAATTTAGTAGATACGGAAGTACTTACTATGATGAGATATATCCTGATAAATATTCTAGTATAGTAAATTTAGGATTTGTAAGTCATCCTTATGTAAGATATGGACGTACTAATGATTTGTTTACTAGCACTCCTTATAGTGCTCCTAATATTCAAAGAGAGTTTAATACTGACTTTAAAGTAGTATCAATTGAAGAATTTGACTTAAATATAGATACTAGAGAAATTATCGAACCTATGTGGTTTTACTTAGGAGATGTTACTATTGGGGAAGAAACATATAAATTAAAATACGACCGTTATAATCCTGTTGACTTTTATTATAAAATATACGATATGTCTGCTGGAAGTCCTGTTGATAAAGGAATGAAATTTAGACGTTCTTTTCAAACAGCTTATGTGGACTATGGAGGAGTATTAGATATTATTAAAGCTAAGTTTCCTAATTCAACTATATATACTATTGATGAATATGAAACAATTAATCCTACGGGAGCAATAAATGATGTTAAGACACAAGCTGAAGGAGGATTAACCGAAGGAGATAAACTTAGAATTGCATATGATGTATCTAAGAATAAGTTTATGTTTGCTACTAAATATAGTAGATTAGACGATAGTTATTGGCATCGTAGAGAAGATGCTATTTTAATTGTTAATAGTGAAGGTGAAACTAG
>ERZ779943.46-NODE-46-length-42613-cov-2.62383_pt1 | contig 42613 bp, 49 predicted proteins | sample MGYA00511027_ERZ779943 | MGnify/ENA primary metagenome ERZ779943 (study PRJEB29588, sample SAMEA2144588) | human gut metagenome | biome: human gut; feature: human-associated habitat; material: faeces | place: Denmark | collected 2008/2010 ...
GGACGTTGCACAAGAGGCAGGTACAGCCACCACAACGTGGGAAGGTGCATTCGGAAACCTTGAAGCTGCATGTGTTAACTTGATGGCACAGGGTCTTGATCTGATTAAGCCTGCAGCCACCGCAGCCATCAATGGTCTCACCGATGCAATATCTGCCATACCGAACACCGTTGGTGCCATTGGAAATGTCGTTTCTGACATCTCAGATAACATCGCTGAGTTCGAAACTGAGTCTGGTCGCGTGGCCACTGCTGGAGATGCAGTATGGACTGCCATCCAGACCATCGGTCAGGCGATGGGACTCACGTTCGACCAGATCGACCCTATTGCGACTTCTGTAGCAGACGTATTCGATACAGTCCAGACGGCTATTACGAATGTTGGTTCAACTATTGAGTCGAACATCGCACCATTCGTGTCTGCGCTCCAGGAGCTGGGGAACACCATAGCCTCTAACGTGCTGCCCATGGTGACTGCTATGGTAGGGTATTTCTCTCAGGTGGGTTCTACGCTCACTGCAGTGTTGACTCCCGTGTTGAACACCATTGTACCGATCATTATTCAAATCGGTACAATGGTTGTTCAGCACGTTACGAACATTGCTGCGATCATGATGCCCGCAATTACGAATATCTACAATCTGCTCACACAGGTTGTGGCTGCACTTCAGCCTATTCTCGTCAATGCCATGAATTTTATCATGGGTGTTGTTAACACGGTATGGCCATCTATTCAGAGTACCATACAAGGTGTCATGAATGCTATTCAAGCTGTTGTTTCGACAGTAATGGGCGTTATTCAAGGCATCATTCAGGTCGTTCTTGGCATCATTCAGGGCGACTGGGATGGTGTCATGAGCGGTCTTCAGCAGATTGCAAGCTCCATCTGGAACGGTATTAAGGGTGTTATTTCCGGAGCAATTCAGGCTGTTCAAGGTGTGATTTCTTCTGTCCTTGGGGTCATTCAAGGCGTATGGAACGGTGCTTGGAATGCCATTAGCTCATTCCTAAGCGGTGCTTGGGAGAGCATCAAGAGCGGTGTGAGCTCTGGTATAGATGGCGTTCTCGGATTCATGCGAGAACTGCCTGGACGAATTCTGAATGCCCTCGGAAACCTCGGTACGCTCCTGCTTGATGCTGGCAAGTCGATCATGAAGGGTCTTCTCGACGGTATCACCAGTGGTGTCCAAGGCGTGTTCGATTTTGTTGGCGGCATTGGTAATACCATTGCCAGCCTTAAGGGACCGATCCCGTACGACCTTAAGCTGTTGATACCGAACGGTCAGGCTATCATGAAGTCGCTCCTTACGGGCATTAACAATGGCGTTACAGGCGTATTTAACCGAGTTAGTGATATCGGAGGGGAGATTGCGAATTCGCTCAGTGGAGACTACACTATCCCAGTCACACCTGAACTGAAAATTGCAGACTTTAATGGCATATTGCCATCTAATGGGTCTAGGTCAATCATAAGTGCCCATCCTGTCGTGAATGAAGCTCCTGTCGTAAACGTGAAAAATGTGATCGTTCGTTCAGACGAAGATTTTGATTCTGCAGCCACCGTTTTCAACAGAAATCTCATGCATGAACTGAATTGGAGCCAATATGTCCAATAAAGCGCGACAAATAGTCCTGGAATATGGAAACGACACTCTGTCTATACAGGGAGATTCTTCCATTCAATCGAATTTCTACATAACGGATGAAGGAATCGAAGGATGGTTCTCAAATCCGACGGCAAAAGTAAGCTCGTCCGAAAGGACTACTGGCGATGGATCCCATAGAGTGGTTGATTCTGGTGTTTTATACAATTCCAGAACAGTCTCCTTTTCAGTCTATGTCATCGGAAAAGACAGAGACGATGTGATAGACGGTATCAAAAAACTTCTTTACTATTCTAAGAAGATTCTGAGAATCTATGTGTACGACGCATACGATTGCACATATTGTGACGGTTACGCTAAATTCGACGTCGACAAATCGTGGGATGTCAACTACGCTAAAGTATCTGTCACCGTAGTGTGTCAGGATCCTGTGCGTTTGTCTAAAGACGTCTCCTCAGGTTACATGGAACCATCGCCAGACCCTTCTGGAGGATTGCAATTTGAGAATTCCATTCTCTTTTATCCTTTGCAATGGGGTAAGCAGAGTATCGTAAACAATACGTGTACAACGCATAATAACGGCACCATAGTATCTTATCCAATTATTACAGTGTCTGGTAATTTTCCAAATGGATTCTCGATCACGAATCAGAATACTGGAGAGAAATTATCCTATTCGGAACCTGTAAACTGGGGTGCACCCATTATAATGAATTGCAACAAGAGAACGGCATCTTCAAACGGAGTGGACGTGACAAGGAATCTATCTGAAAGGGGATTTCCTACCGTTTCGCCAAAAGGCGATATGTCTCTATCTTTTTTAGCGTATGGCGTAGGAACGTGCGAAGTCATAGTCCACGATTCGTACATCTAGGAGGTTAAAATGTCTGTAGCGTTGGGAGTTCCTCAAAGTGGTTCTGGAGTCGGTACTTCAGCACTCGAAATGAGAAAGATTCTCGGTAGTCTTTTGGGAAACAAAGGCGTCGTTGAAGGTCTCAATGTCAAAGGTACGTCGTCTCTTTATTATACTGTAGATAGTGGTGTTGCCACCTGCAGTAAAGGAGAGTCTGACGGCTATACCATAGCATACTATCCAGGAGGGAACACTCCTTCCGTTCAGTCAAACACGTCTGGCCAATCGCGCATAGACACCATTTGGTTGACATCTCACGACATTCAGAATGGTGACGAGGATAATCTCGTTACGATTGGTGTATCTCAAGGAACGCCATCGTCTTCTCCTGTTGGACCAAAAATCCCCTCTGATGCGACACCAATAGCATATATGATGCTTCCTGCAGGAGCAACAAGTACCCAAAATGCTTATGCGATCTCCGAACGAGCATATGTTGTACCGTATGGAGCTTCCGTTGGCGTTCTTCTCGATAAAACAGACACCTCGTATAAAGGAGTGTATAAGGGATCTGCATACACATATGCCAGTGGACGAATTTATGTGCCGACAGACAGACTTTTGTCTGTAAAGCTGACAGAGACCACATGGGCATGGCATCCGAGTACTCATGACTGGGTAGGATCTGGATACGTCGACTGGACGCTCGATGGTGTCGTTCAAAGGGCATTTCGTTTTACGAATTACCCAGACACCCCGACGACATGCTGTTTTGAGGATCTTGTCGAAGTGTCTGCTGGATTTCACACGATATCTGCTAGATTGTGGGGATCTGACACAGCTCCCGCCTCAGATATTTGGCTGGATTATAAAGCTGGTTCGTGGCCAGGACAAAGGCTAGTCGTCGCCGATTCTGGAGTGGTAGAATAATGTGGAATGCTTACGTCTGCGACACCATGTCTGGACTTATGATCACCCCCATAGACCTTCAGAGTTTTTCATGGCACATGAGTGTGTCAGATTCTTCGTTGTCCACAAACACAAAAAGGAACGTTGGCGAAGATGGATTGTCTCAAATAAGTCTGCCGTGGACTTCTGTTCCTTCTAATACACCAGAAGGGAGAAACAACATCCTGTATCCGATGAAAAGGTCTATCGTTTTAATGTGGAATAATACACCTGTCATTTTTGGCACGATAGGGTATAGGGTTGATTCTGAAGACTGTACGGATTTCAGCCTTCTGTCCATCCAGGATCTACTGTCAAGTCGATACCTTGTAAGAGAAAGAGTGTTTGGCAAATCGTACGGAGGAACCACAAACGACACCATCTCTTACAGAAATCTGTCTCTCAGGGGGATAGCTGCAGACATTATACAAAAGTGCACAAGAGAAAAGCCTGCAGGGATACTTCCGATAGACACTCAATACGATGGTGAGGCTGGAAATCATCAAAGGACTTACTACGGCTATAATGTGTCTAACAATGCAGCAGACAAACTCCTCAACGAAATAACCAATGTTCAAGACGGTATCGAAATGAGATTTGTTCCCTATAAGGTGGGAAATTACATAAGGCTGAGGTTCGAAGCTGGGACAGACAGCGAGCATGAGCTGGTCAATAGCAACGCAAAAAGAACGCTTACCTGGTTTTCAAATGGAAGAGGTCTGATTGAAGAATTAAAAGTGTCGAATATCGGACCATCAATGAGGGTATATGGAACTGGAGCAGGTCAAGATGATTCGACACTTTGCTATCTCGCACAGGATCTGTCTCTCTGCCAGAGGAGAGATCCATGGCCAATCATAGAATCTGTCATCTCAGACACCAGTTGGGATAATTTAGGCCTCTTAAAAGGGCACTCAGAAGGGTCTCTTGAATCTTCAAAACGACCTTTGTGTCAGATGAAAGGATCTATACATATTAATGATTTTGAAGATCAATTCATTGGTATGGTATGGCCTGGTGATCTTATCGATGTGGATATCAGAGAACACCCCAGTCTGCCAGACGGCATTTATACGACAAGGATTCTCCGTATGGAAGGCAACAACACAGACAAGGTATCCCTGACATTCAGTGTTATGGAGTCCGTGTCCTACTAAGGAAGGAACAAAATGGACAAACACATTCTTCCTGGCCTGAGTCCCATCTATGAAAATATGGCTCGTTCCGTTGTTCAAGCTCATAAAAAAATAAATGGTCAAAACACCTCTCCGACAGGGACTATATCTATTCACCGTTCAAACGGTTCAAAAGACATATACGGATCCCTAAACAGAGAAGGCTACTCTGTTGCAAAGAATGTCGGAGACACTGAGGCACCTGGAAAACCTCTCGGTATCTCGGCTGTATCTGTTGGCGGCATTCTGTATGTCTCCTGGAGTGGAGAACTCGAAGGCGGATTGCCGTCAGATTTCTATTGCGTCCGTGCGTATCTGGAAATAGAGGGTAAAGTCCATGTGATAGGCGAACTCACGTCAAAGGGAGATCTGTCATACAAAAGCCTCGGGGAAGGCGTTCAAGGCACCGTATACGCCACTGCGGAGGATGAGACTTGTAACGAAGACGGCACGCCAAATCACAATGTGTCTGAAAAGTCAGACAAGATAAGTGTTGTCGGCTCACAGATTCCGATCCAAGGCGTAGACGTCGAGTACGCTCTTGGAGAGTCACAGACGACGCCTCCTGAGTCTGGTTGGTCCACTACGGCACCAGAATGGCAAGAAGGCATGTACATGTGGCAGCGCACCGTGACATATACCTCCGACGGTGCTTCATGTTCAGACCCGACTTGCATTCAGGGTGCCGATGGTAAAGACGGAACCGACGGTATCGGAGTGTCTGGGTCTGAAGTAAGGTATCAAGCCTCCAATTCTGGCACGACAGCGCCCACAGGAGCCTGGTTGACTTCACCGCCGTCTTTGGATGCAGGTCAGTACTTGTGGACGAAGACGACCACCACATATACCGATGGCAAATCCACAGTTAGCTATTCGATTTCTATGAAGGGTGAAACTGGTCCACAGGGAATACAAGGTGAGCCTGGAGCGGATGGTCAGCCCAGATACACATGGCTTAAATATGCAGACACTCCCACCAGTGGTATGTCTGACCTTCCTGATGGCAAAGATTATATAGGTCTAGCCTACAACAAGACTACGCCTTCAGAGTCTTCGAACTATTCTGACTACACATGGTCTAAAATCGTCGGTGAACAAGGCGCACAAGGTGCACAAGGCCCACGAGGCCCACAAGGTCCACAAGGTGAACAAGGTGAACAAGGTTTACGAGGTGAACAAGGTTTACGAGGCCCACAAGGCGTTCCTGGTCCTGCAGGTGAAGACGGTTCCACGTTATATACGTGGATTAAGTATGCAGACAATGCCTCTGGAGGAGGAATGTCTGACAATCCGTCTGGCAAGAAGTACATAGGCTTGGCATACAACAAAACGGTTTCGACTGAGTCTTCCGTGGCTTCAGACTACGCTTGGAGCCTGATCCAAGGTGCTGATGGTAAGAATGGAGCTGATGGTGCAAAAGGTGATGCTGGAATCGGCGTTAAGGGTGTTGTAGAACAGTATTATCTGTCTACTAGTAGCACTACACAGAGTGGTGGATCCTGGAGTACGAATCAGCCTAAGTGGTCCGAGGGGAAATACCTCTGGACACGCTCGCAGGTAACGTGGACAAACGATACGGTTACGACCACCACTCCCGTACTTGCCAAAGCGATTAATGGGGCGAACGAGACTGCGAATGAAGCCGTAAACAAAGTCGAAAAGATCAATTATTACTTCTGGACAGACGACAACGGTGCTCACGTTACGACTCAACCGAATAATGCCACCGCTGGACCAAATATTTTGATCGACGGAAATGGATTTCATATCCGTCAAGGTGCAGTCGAGGTAGCATTTTTCAAGTCAAATGAGATTGGTCTCGGTTCGAACTCTCGGACATCTATTATCCGTATGTGCGGAGGACTCGGTGAGATAGGGACGGTTTCGTCTTCTAGCTCGTCTGTTTTGGCACTGTTTGGTGAGTTGGTCGGCCTCAGGGGAAGCAGCGGAACTGTCGTAGGCAACAATCTAGCGAATCTAACCACGACAGACGATGATGCAGTTTTGACAGCAAACGGTAGCATTGTTTTTAATTCCAAAACAGTGTACCTCGGCACAGACAGCATTGATTCAAGAGTGTATCTGTATGGCACAAGAGGATGGATTGAGCCAGTAGCATCTTCTGCAGATAACGCAAATGCAGGAATCACCATCCACGGCAAAAAGTTGGTAGGTGTAATCGCTGGCGCAGGTACGGCAGAGGGAGCTAATCCGGGACTTTATATCACAAATGAGGGAGGCACATATGAAGATGGCCTCATGATATTAGACGCTTACGAGTATCTTTTTGGAGGAAACGGAGCTCCTGTAAAAAGTCTAGACGTATACAAGGCTATGCGCTTTGAAGACTGGAAAACACTTTATGAAGACAGTACTTTCGGTCGCGTAAAATACAGAGTGTTTGCTGGAATGGTATTCATCTACGGTGCGGTTTCTGGAATCTCAGGATCCTGGCATTTACATCTTCCTCGAAAATACTGTCCTGAATTTCCGACCTGGTATCCTGCCACACTGTCTAAAACTGGAGGAAGCATATCTAATAATACCGCATCTATATGGTTGATGGCATACGGTAAAGACGACAACTTAGGCGACACTTTGTGGATCTATACAAATGGACCTGCGGGAGATAATGAATTTGTTAATTTCTATGTGTGTTATCCTTATTGCGATTTTTGATGGGCTTTTAAAGAGTCATAATAACGTTATCCGTAGAAAGGAGAAGACATGTTCGAGCCTTATTTAATGGGACAATATCAATATCCTTGGCAGGGGATGACTCCTATGCCAAACTGGCAACCTCAGACGCCTCAGGCTGCTCAAGGACAGCAAGGTATTCAAGGCGTTCGATTTGTCAGTGGAATCGAAGAGGTTAAGAACTGTACTATTCCGCTCGGTTCGAAGGCTCTCCTGATGGACAAGGAAAAGGACAGGTTCTACCTGAAGGAGACGGACATGGCTGGCGTGTCGACTGTCTCCGAGTTTGAATTCAAAAAGGTCGAAGCTGAGGCTACCCAGGAGTACGTCACTCGTCAAGAGTTCGAACAGTTCTCGGCACAACTGTCAGCGCAACTGAAGGAGCAATATGAATCAGTTATTCAACATGCTGGGCAATTCCAGCAACCCGCTCAAGCCCAACCTAGGGTCGACCCAGCAGCAGTCCCCTCTGTCTCAAATGTCCCACTTAATGGAGTTTATCAAGACGACTTCTCCCGAGCAAGCCAAAGCTCAAGTGGAGCAGCTTATCAAGGAGCGAGGAATAACTCAGCAGGAGTTTGATGCTGTTAAGCAACAAGCATCTGAAATCGCCAAGGTTCTTGGCATTAAGTAAGCCATTCATTCTGCGCAGAGAATGGACATAGTAAGGTTCTACGAAAGGAGAACAAAATGGAAAACATGAGCTTGTCTGACATCGCCGCTGTCACTCGTGGCAACGATGACGGCGATGGCTGAGGTCAAGGTGCTTGTCGACTCGTACAAGTAGATCAGATGGGAGATGGCGTGCTAGATTCTAACATCCCGCTACGCGACGCATTCTATCTGCTTTTTGGGATAGCCTCATTTGCAGGAGTCTTGTACGCCATTTTTTCAGGCAAAACCAAAAGTGTCGGCGACGAGCGCGAACGTATCGTCCGCATTGATGAGAATCTCAAGGAAATGCGCAGCGACGTCGCCGACATCAAAGCCGAATTGCGTCAAACAAAGAGCATGATGTCTGACCATGAACGACGACTCATAAAGTTGGAAGAAGATCGATCTTCGATATGGAAACGTATCGACGAAATAAAAGAAAAGCTCTGTTAGGAGGAAAAATGTTGAACATCAACTGGGGAGTGCGATTGAAGAATCCCGTCTTCTGGGCACAGGTAATCTGTGCTATCGTGCTCCCGCTTATCGTGGGCGTTGGTGCCCAGTGGGAGGATATGACCAGCTGGGTCAAGCTCGGAGAGACTATCGTCTCTGGGCTTCAGAATCCTGTTGTGGTGGTCTCCATGATCGTTAGTCTGTGGGCGTGCATTACTGATCCTACCACCAGCGGTACATCTGATAGCGAGTCTGCTCTCGCACGAGATTATCTCAAAGGAAATGTCAAGCGCTCTGATGAGGTGAACGAATAATGGATTTTGAGAATCTCAACGCAGATGTGAACAAAATTCTCACGAAACACTTCACCAAAGGTCGTGGCGGCAATAAGATCCAGTTTGTTGTCACTCACTACAATTACGGAGACCTTACCGTAGAAGGATGCTATAGCGTATGGCAGACTCGTGAGGCTTCTGCCCATTATCAGGTGGAATCGTCTGGACGCATAGGTCAGCTCGTCTGGGATGGCGATACAGCATGGCATGCAGGAAACTGGGCTGCAAATCAAAAGTCCATCGGTATTGAGCATGCCAATCAGGGTAATTCCATGACGGATGCTTGTATCGATAATGGTGCGCATCTGTGCGCTGCAATCTGCAAGTACTACGGTCTTGGTCGTCCAGAGTGGATGGTCAACGTGTTTCCTCACTGCCCCTTCAGCTCCCCCAGTTGCCCTGGTCCTCTTAAGGAGGGAACATCGTACCATGACAAATACATGAAGCGTGCTCAGTATTGGTACGATGTAATGACTGGAACGCAGACCGAACGTGCAGGCTGGGTGAATCAAGACGATAAATGGTGGTATCGCCATTCAGATGGTTCTTATACGACAAACGGATGGGAACCGATCGATGGCAAGTGGTACCACTTTGATTCTGAAGGCTGGATGCAGACTGGCTGGATTCTAGACAACGATAAATGGTATTATCTTACGGATTCTGGAGCCATGGCGACTGGTTGGGTTAGTGTTGACGGTAAGTGGTATTACCTAGACGACTCTGGTGCTATGGCAACAGGGTGGATCGATGTCGATGGCAATCGTTATTACCTCAACGATTCAGGCGCAATGGCCACTGGATGGCTTATGTACGAAGGGTCTTGGTATTACCTCAACGATTCAGGCGCAATGGTAAAAGACTCTACGATTAATGTCAATGGCGAAAATTACGTCATTGACAAGGACGGAAAGATGATCACAGGAGACCTGGAGCTTTACGCTACAGAGTCTGGACAGCTCAAAGTCCGCAAAAAGCCTGAAGCATAACGACACATCCTGCATATGCGGTTGTGTACCTCTCAGGTGTTTGCCGTGCCTGAGAGGTTTTCTTTTTCTATTCTGAATCACGTATTTTTACCTGAGGAGAGAGATATTCTCTCTTCCTCTCTCCCCCTTCGAGTCTAGTGTTCTTTTAGGTATGATCTATTATAGAGAAAATCACGTGGGCGATTGGAAGCACTCAATCGGTTTTCACCTTTTGAAAAATTGATTGACGTTAACCTAGAGAGAGAGAGAGAATATCTCTATCCTTAGAAGAAAATACGTGATTCTCAATGAGATTGCGTGAAAACAGAGCGATAATATGAATGTTGTACGATTCCGACAGAAAGGAATAATATGGAAATCCACGAGATGAAGGACAATGGCAGGTACAGCATCGCCATCAAAGCAAACGGCAGCGTCTGGAAGAAGATAGCCGCTGCAGCAGACAAAAATGGAGTATCCGTTAACAAGTTTATGATTGATTGTGCTCGCACTGGATGGAAGAACGCAGACATCGAGGAATTGTCTGGAAATACTTTCGAAGCCTTGAAGACAGAGTACCCTATGCTTGAAGGGTATCTCTCTGCTTATGCAGATACTGTGTCTGTCACAGGGATTGTGAAATTCACGAATGTCACTCCACAAACAGCGCTTCAAATAATCAATAAACTGGTGAGTGAAGGTCGCTTGATTAAGGGTCGTGGCTGTGGCATATGGAAGTATGTCGACGGAGACGACACTACGCTCAAGATGTTTGCAATGTCGTGGCTGAAAGTGGACGATGAAATCCGAAGGTATGCTGTCCAATTCATTCAAGAAGTCGGAAGCTACCGACCAGCAGAAGCTATGTCGACTTGGACAAACCGCATAAGAGACGATTTGTCTGCATCGGAATCATACGATCTTTTCCTGATAGAGCACAAACTCAATGATGACTTAGGATTCGAATCGTACGTGAAAAGCGAGATATCAAAAATCTCTATGGCGTTTGATGTCGAAGGCGTATCGCACAAGAAGAAATCTGGTGGCATAGATATTGACCCAAACATCCTCCGAGAGATAGACAAGAGAGACATCAATTTCGACGGTTGGGACGACCTCAGGTAAAAATATTTTCAATATTTTTCGAATTCTCGATAGAAGTTGAACAATCTTGAGCGATAATAACGTCGTCAGGAAGTTCGACAACTACGACAGGGAGTCAACAATGAAGAACGTCAAGAACATGAACGACATCGCCGCTATCGCCACTGCCAAGGTCAACGAGCTCATCGCGAACGGTTTCATCTTCAACTTCGGCACCATGGCTGGTTCTCAGGGTGACGATTTCAAGGCAGACCTCACCAAGGACGGCATCACTTACCGTGTTCGCGTTTTCCATGATTTCGGATACAATGGCTTTGATGATGCCGAGATTCTTGAGGTTCGTAAATACGAGCAGAACTTTGCTGACGACAGTTTTGCGTCTCTCTGGAACAAGGATGGCGAGGTTGTTGAGTCCCACGTTTGGTATCGCATGAGGAATCGCAACGGCTACGTCTACACCGATGATGTTGAGGCTTTTGAGGCTGCACAGGAGCTCAGCTATACTCGTCGCATCAACAGCATGGACGACGACACCAAGAGCGCCATCGCTCCCGAGAAGGTCATCGAGAAAGTCCGCGCTCACCGTGGCTACAAGCGCACCAAGGTCGAGGACATCAAGCGTATTGTCCGTAAGAACAACAAGTACACTGGCAAGGTCACCTACGTTGTCGAGTTCAAGAACCGTGTCTCGAAGACTGCAGACCTCACGCTCAATCTGAACTAGCCCATCTTACTGACCCAGTACTTCCTCAGTACTGGGTCAGTTATTCCTCAGTAAGGATTCATCATGAAAAACACTCTTAAGAAAATCTGCATGACAATCGTAGCAACGATTCTCGTAATGTGGATTTGGAATCAGATCTTCCCGCATCAGCAGTCAGACACGTACAAGACTCAACTGATAAGCAGAGCCGAAACCGTTTACGATACCCCAGCTGCACCAGACGGGTACTCAAAAATGAACGGATTCTACCACACGTCTCTTACCGAACAGGGCACATGTGCCACAAACAGATTCCCCATCGGAACAAAGGTCTCGATCTGGTGTGGCATTGATGCTGAGCGTGGCTCGTCGAGCGAAGCCACAGTCGTATCAAATCAAGTCCACACCAATACAGTCGATACCATTGAGCTTTCTGAAGATATCAATGACTTCTTCGCAGGTGGAACCACGATGTATGCTGTTTGGGTAAAGGAGGTCTAGCATGGGGAAGACACTCCTTCCATATCAGAAAGCGGGAGCCAAAGGTCTCCGTAAACTCAAGCGAGGCATCCTCGCAGACGACATGGGTCTGGGGAAAACCATACAGGCAATAGCCGCTGCAGCCCAGAAGACCAACCAACATATTTTGATAATCACCCTGAATGGGCTTCAGAACAACTGGAGAGCTGAGATATGTGACCTACTGGGGCAAGGTCAGGATATTGAAGTCTACGATGGAAAACAAGTGATTGGAACGTCCCGTTGGACCATCATCAACTACGAGGCGGCTCGGCTTGAGCGCAATGCCAAGGTTCTGTGTGACCGCAGATGGGACGTTCTAATCGTTGACGAGGCGCATAGGTGCAAGTCTCACAAGGCTCGAACCAAGGCTGGCAATGCTACGAACTATGGCATAGTCAACAAGTTGTCGTATCGCAGTCGTGAACTGTATTTGTTGACAGGTACTCCCATGCGAGAGAATCCTGCAGACGTATGGGCATTGCTACACTTCATCGACAAGAAGAAGTACAGCTCGTTCTGGCGTTGGATACCTACGTACGTCATCTACGAGCAGACGTACTTTGGCAAGAAGGCGTCTGGCTACCAGAACCTCGATCTGTTGTCTCGTGAGCTCAGCCAATACATGATTCGCAGACGAAAATGCGATGTGATCCACGACCTACCTCCCAAGCGTATCCACACCATAAAGTGCGGCATGAGCGACAAGCAGTCCAAAATCTACACCCAGATGCTTAATGAGTATGTGGCTGAGGTTGAGAACAATGTGTTCGTGACCGCTCCTGCTGAAGTCAGTAGGCTTATGCGCCTCAGACAGATTGCCACGGATGCCAATTGCTTGACGGAGACTGCATTCTCTACGGTTATACCAAGCGGAAAGATCCAGACTCTTGAAGCTATGGTCCAGGAGATATGTGTTGAGCAAGACGAGAAAGTCGTCATTTTCAGCAACTGGGCTAGGGTCGTAGCGTCCGTTGAGCGCACACTCCGCAAATACGGATGCGTCACATACACAGGCGACACTCCGAAGCAGCAACGTGAGTTGGCTGTGAAGCAGTTCCAGAACAATCCAAAAGTGAAGGTGTTCATTGCTACCATCGGTGCAGCTGGAACAGGATTGACGCTTACAGCTGCCAGCAAGATGATTTTCACAGACCGAGCATGGACGCCTGACGACAATGCTCAGGCTGAGGACAGAATCTACGCTCGTATGAACGACATCCATGGCGCAGACATCTACAAGCTCATCACTGCAGACACCGTTGACGAGACCATCGAAGCCTACATCAACGATAAGGAAGTGACCGTGGATACCGTCATCTCGAACATCAAAAGCGCAGTTCTTGCTACAAATCAATAAATTTTTAAATTTCTACAGATTTTCCTCTGAAAATGGAGGATAATATTGGAACAATGACGACAGACAGGGAGAGGTGATCATGAATAAAACTTAATATCTAATTGGAGGGTTATATAACCCAATTGTATTGCTCACCTTAATTTGAGAAGAAGGAGGTAAAATCAGTGATTACCGTAAGCAACAGTCGTCTCGCTTGCTTCAGGCGTTGCCCTCGTAAGTACGAGTACCGTTACGTCGACCAGCTGACCGCGAACGACAAGGCTCCCGCACTGATGCTGGGCTCGCTCGTCCACGAGTCCCTCGCAGAGTTCTACTCTCTCGAGAACAACGACAAGGACGTTAACGTTCGTGCTTCTATGGCTATGGCCATGTACGACAACAAGGTCGCTGAGGCGGCTACGGAGGTTCTCTCCGCAGGTGGTGATTCTGAGCGTTTTGACAAGGATTCGTTCATGGGTCGTCAGATGCTCAAGTACTACTTCGAAGAGGTCGCCCCAAACGATGATTTCACTCCAGTTGCCAGTGAGCTGAAGGTCGAGGTCCGTATCCCAAATCCTACAGGTAAGTTCAGCTGGTGCACGTTCATCGGATAAGTTGACGCAATCGTCGAGCGTGAGGGTCGTCTGTACATTCTTGAGCACAAGACGGCAAAGACGCTCGACACCAAGCACCTCATCACCGATACCCAGGTGACCCAGTATATCTGGGCTCTCCGTCAGATGGGCTATGACGTGTGCGGTGTGTACTACAACATTCTCAGGAAGTGTGACCCGTATTCCGCTCGTACCAAGGTTCCCTACCACTATCGTGAGGCTGTTTATCGCAACGAGCGGGAGGTCGAAGAGTGCGGTCGTCAGCTGTACAACCAGTACATGGCGATGAAGCATGCAGACCGTTATGGCTTCTATTGCAATCCTACTCGAGATTGCTCCTGGGACTGCGAGTACCGTCCGATTTGCATCGCTGAGATGGAGGGTCGTCTGAATGAGGCTGACCTTCATGAGCTCGCAGGTGTTGAAGGCTTCCACGTGAAGCAGGAGTCGGAGTCAAACAAGAACCCTGACAACAAGATTGAGAAGGTGATTAAGAATGGTTAAGGACACCATTAAGATGCTTGTCTACGGTGACCCTGGCGTCGGTAAGACCGTGTTCAGCTGCTCTGGCGACAAGACCATTTTCGTGGACGTTGAGGGCGGTTCTCTTTCTGTCCAGTCGCGCATCAAGTCCAAGAAGGTGGTCAAGAAGAAGTTCGAGACCTTCGATGAGATTGAGGACTTCATTCGCACTCTCCATGAGAAGGGTGGCGGCAAGGCAGACACGCTCGTAATCGATTCCGTCACTGAGCTCCAGAAGAAACTCATGGACTATATTGTCGAGAGCCATCCAGAGGTGAAGCGTCCCTATGGTGATGGTCTTACCGTTGGAGACTGGGGATACAACACTGAGCGCATGCGTCGTTTCATTCGCATGGCTCGTGACCTTGACATGAACGTCATTCTCACGGCACTCGCCATGGATGAGAAGAACGAGGTCACTGGCGCTGTTAAGACCATGCCTAAGATGAGCTCCAAGCTCGCAGCAGACGTCTGCGGGTACGTCGATATCGTCGGATATCTTTACGTCGACAATGTCGAGACCGAGGATGGCGTTGAGCCTATGCGCCGTATGCTGGTTCAGCCTGTCGGAGCCTACTACGCCAAAGACCGTTCTGGTATGCTCGGCACTGTCATCGACAATCCCACGTTCCCTGAAGTTTATGACATGATTTTCGGAGAGGAGTAAGCAATGGCTATCGATTTGCTTGATTTGGGTGAGTTCACTGGTAACGAGGACGAGGGTTCTGGTTTCAACCCGATTGACTCTGGTCGCTATCGCGCTACCGTGTTCGAGATTTCTCGTGAGGTCGGCAAGAATTCTGGTAAGCCTTATCTGAAGTGGTGCTTCCAGATTTGTGAAGGTGAGCCGTTTGCTGGTCGTCGTCTTTGGGACAACACCTCCCTCAGCGACAATGCCAAGTGGCGTCTTGTCCAGGTGCTCAAGGCATGCGGCATTGACGTGCCTAAGGGTCGTCTCCAGCTGAATCCGAATGACCTGCTCGGCAAGGAGCTCATTCTGACTGTCGGTCTCGAGCCTGATGAGTACGCGAACGACCGAGACGGCACTACCGATCAGATGCGCAATGTCATCAAGGGTTTCGCTCCTACGAAGGGCGTCTCTAAGCCGAAGATTCAGGTGCCTGACGCTCCGAAGCCCGCTTCTAAGCCTACCCCTAAGAAGTCGGTTAAGAAGGCTGATAAGGCTCCTAAGAACGTGAAGGAAGAGGACGAGGAGCAGCCTCCGTTCGACGAGACTCCTGCTCCAGCTCCCAAGGAGGAGCCTCTGCCTGTGACTGATGTCGCAGACGATGACGACGATGATGATTTTGACTTCGAATAGGATGTGAAATGTCTGCCCAGAATATGTCCATCAAGGACTACTTTGAATACGCATTTGGGCAGCAGCTGACACCTGACAGCAGCGGTGAAGTTGCTGTCAGGTGTCCTTGGCATAACGATAGCGTCGAGTCGATGTCTATCAATCTTAACACGGGTCTGTGGACTTGTTTCGGATGTGGTCTCAAGGGAGACATCTATACATTCGTCCAGCTTTATGAGGACACAGATTTTAAGGGAGCTTGTAAGTGGCTTAGCGACCACGGTTTCGTCGGCGATGTAGAAATTGAGCTAGTAGGCGATGAATCGTCTAAGAAGCCCAAACTAATCACGAAGCGACCCAAGAAGAAGCTTCCACCAATCTCCGATATCGTGATTGATGGTTTGGTAGACAATCTCTGGTGCAATTCGGCTGTGCTAGATTTTCTTCATAACAAGCGTGGATTCACTGACGAAACTATTCGTCAGTTTAGACTCGGCTACCATAATGGTAGGATCACCATTCCGCTGTTCAATGAAGAAGGCTGCTACAACATTCGTCAGTACGACTGGGCTAAGCGCGATTCATCTAAGGTGATTAGCTGGGAGCGCGGTCGTGGTGGCGTTACTCTTTTCCCAGACCCATCGATGTGGAGCGATGATCCCATCTTCCTGTGTGAAGGTGAGATGGACTGCATCCTAATGCATCAGTTAGGCTTCAATGCAGTCACGTCCACTAGTGGTGCTGGTAATTGGAAGCCTGAGTGGAATCAATTGTTCCACAGTCGTGAGGTCAACATTTGCTACGACATTGACAAGGCTGGTCAGAATGGCATGGTCAATGTGGCGAACAATCTTGAGCATATCGCTTCATCCGTTCGTATATTGAACCTGCCTATCTCTGAACCGTCTAACGGAGATGTGACGGACTGGGTGATCGGCTATGGTGCAACTCGCGATGACTTTCAGCACCTTATCGATAAAACAGTTCCTCGCAACACTCTTCGTGACGAGGACGACAACGAAATATACGATGTCCCTCTTCATGAGGCTTCCCTTGCAAAGTATGCTGGTAAGCGTATTCGCACTGCAGCAGTTGTTGCTGGCAAAGATCTTGAGCCGTATATCGTTCCAGACAGATACGTAGTCCGCTGTGCCTCAGCGAACAAGAAGAAGTGCACCGTTTGTCCTATCGGCATAGCAGGCGGCACACTAGAAGTGAATATTCCAAAAGACTCTCCGAATCTCATGAAGCTTCGAGGTCTGAGCGACTCTGTTCAGCGTACGAAAATGAAAGAGTTTGCAGGAGCGCTCGGTGACTGTACCGTAGATATGGACGTTATTGACAATGTAAACATCGAAGACCTCGTTCTCATTCCTGAGCTTAGTTGGAACGATGAGAACCAGAGCTACGTGACTCGCCACGTCAGCATCGTAGACCACGGTATTCAGGCTGGTAAGAGCTACGTGTTCACAGGTATAACCGTGCCAGATTCTTCCACGCAGCATGCCACTCATTTGTTCTACGACAAGGAGTGGAGCGAGGACGACATCAGCTCGTTCGAGATGTCCGACGACTTGAAAAACGAGCTCAGTGTCTTCCAGCCTGCAGAGGGTCAAACCGTTCGACAGAAAATGGACGAGATCATTCGCGATCTGTCTACGAATGTGACATCAATCTACGGTAGGAACGATGTTCACATTGCTGTTGATTTGGCATATCATTCTCTGCTGCGTTTCGATTTTGATGGCAAGCCTCTGAAGCGAGGATGGCTTGAAGTTCTCCTGTTCGGGGACACTCGCACGGGAAAGACCGAGACCGTCCAGCAGCTCATGCGACACTACAGACTCGGAGAGTTCGTCACTGGCGAGGCATCCTCGTATGCAGGTCTTGTCGGTGGTTTGCAACAAGTCAACAAGCGCTGGCAGATCACATGGGGAAAGATCCCTCTGAACGATCGTCGACTGGTCGTTATCGATGAGGCTTCTGGTCTCACCCAGGACGAGATTGCGAACATGTCTGGCATTCGCTCCAGTGGCGTCGCAGAGATCACGAAAATCCAGACTGAGCGAGCGCTTGCACGTACGCGCCTTATCTGGATCTCCAACCCTAGGTACGGAGACAATGTTTCCAGCAGGACATATCCTGTCGAGTTTATACCTCAGCTAATTGGTAAGGCTGAGGACATTTCCCGCTTTGATCTGGTCGTTTCTTCTGCAAGTGAGGATGTTGATTCAAAGGTAATCAACAGCAACACCCCTGAAGAAGTGCCGCATGTGTACACGAGTGAGCTGTGCCACAATCTGATTATGTGGGTATGGTCTCGTCGACCTGAGGATGTTTTGTTCTCAAAGCAGGCTCGCAAGCTTATTTATGAGTTGTCTGTTAAGATGGGTGAGGGGTACACTTCAGAGATTCCTCTCGTCGAGAGCGCAGATTTTCGTGTTAAGCTGGCTCGTATGGCAGCAGCATGGGCAGCTCGTTTGTTCTCAACGGACGACGGCAACAGACTGCTCGTGAAGAAGGAGCATGTCGAAGCTGCTGCACAGTTTGTTGACGAGTGTTACAAGAAGTCCTCGTTCAGATACAAGCAGTTCAGCGAGGCTCGTGCCAAGGAGAATGAACCGCTTGGAGCTTCTCGAGATGACGTGATTAAGTGGCTGGAAGATGAGCCTCTTGTGTTCCAGTTCTTGTCATCGTACGACGAGTTCAAGAGGCAGGATATCGAAGACTTCTGTGGCATGACGAGAGAGGATTCGGCGAATATCACCAGATATCTCTCAAGCCATCGCCTTGTAAGGCTGAGCCGTGGTACGCTTCGAAAGACACCGATGTTTATTAAATTGTTGGAAGAAATGAGGAATCAATGAGTGTGGCAATCATCGGTGCAGGTATGACTGGTCTGCTTGCAGCAAAGGCTTGTATGGACAAAGGCATTATGCCGACCATTCTATCTGCCACTAAGCCGAATCCAGGTCATGGTGTTCGCTATCTTCACGACAATTGTGGACTACCGTTGAAGCCCATCGAGATCGAGACTGCATTCGTGGGCTACGGTGACAAGTTCATGCGTTGGAACAAGGCAGACCAGAGGGCTATGGCTGGGCTGTATGCCATTAAGACTGGAGCCTCTCAGACGAATAATTCCATCCATCGCTCTGTGAAGACTGTCACGGCATACAACTGGATGGACGCGTGGAGCATGCTTCAGGGTCTACGAATCACAGAGTGTGAAGTGCTGCCTAGCGACATGCGAGGTTTGTCTCGCAAGTTCGACCTCGTAATCAACACGGCTCCTCTGAACAAAATTTATCCTCACTCGAAGTCTCAATGCTTGTATCGCGAGATGTATGTGTCTGACTGTAGTCCATATCCTAATCACGACAGTTGGGCTTCTACTCCAGACAACATCATTGTCTACAATGTTGACATTGATGCTCCTTGGACACGTTACAGCAGGGTCGATGGAATCGAACAGACAGAGTATCTGCGACCTGTTGAAGGTGCTCACAAGGTTATCAAGGTAGACGGTAAGGTTAAGTTCTACAACCACCAGGACAATGTTCTTCTACTTGGTAGGTATGGAAAATGGGACTCGACATATATGGCTCACATGGCATACTATGATACGATGTCTCGTCTTGAGAAGATGGGTTTTGGCAAGTGATGAACGGATACGCGATTGTAGATTGCTACAAAGGCTATTCGCTGAAAATGTCGAAGCCTGACTCTGAAGGCGACCATGGCTTTCTGGTCATCATGGACGAATTTCCAAGCACGTCCATTTACATCGGTCACGGTAAAGACGTTCATCACTTCATCGATTGGTACAGAAGACTGATCGATGAGTATGGCTACATAAGCGGATTGGGGATGCCATCTGTGAAGAATCAGAACCGAAAGAAGGTCTTTGTTGACCTTGACAATGTGATGGCAGACTACGGAGGTGACTTCCTGCGATGGGCTACCAACGGTCAGCTTAGTCCATCTCCGAACGATTTGACATCGCTCCATCTGAACGAGATTCTATGTCTTGACGATGCAGACTATGCTGAGCTTAAGCGTCGGTGGCGCGTGGAAGGTCATAAGCGCAACATGACCATGATTCCAGGTACGCATGGCGCTTTGAGGCGTTTGTCTCAGTGGTATGATGTGGTCATTATCTCCAGTCGCCCTGCTGACAAGTACGACAATATTCGTGAAGACACAGAATACTGGCTTAAGCAGCACGACCTGCAGTACAGCGAACTCGTGTTCACGAAGGAGAAGTTCGACTACGTTCGCGATCATTACGGTGTGGATGACGTGCTGGCGATATTCGACGACGACCCAAAGAATCTGGTCAAATTCTCAGGTAAGCAGACTATTCAGTGCTACATTGTCGACCGTCCGTACAACAGGACTGGCGCACCGTTTGTGCATCGTTTTCGCACTTTGTATGATGCAGCATGCCACTTTATTGGAATGAATGAACCGTGGAAGGATGAACGATGATTATTTCTATCGAAGGCATTGATGGTGCAGGCAAGTCTACGCTAGCAGCTCGTCTGAGCGAGGAACTGGGCTTTCCCGTCCTCGATTTGAACAAGGACATGCTTGAGCCGTATGAGTACGTTCACGGGAATTCTCGCCACTCGGCTCCGTGCTTCGATCGAGACTCGTGGAAGGTCGCAGCTGTGGCAATTCAGACTCTTGACAAAGCTGGGGCGAACGCAATCCTCGACAGAACTACGCTTTCCTGCTGGGCTTATCAACAGCGTACAGATCCAAACCTTGAATACCTTGCACAGGTGATTAAGGACGTCAAGCCTGTCATCGTAATGCTGGATACAGATGTCGATACATGTATGGAGCGAGACCCTGATGTCCGTAAGGTCGGATGGGAATACGATGATCTCGTCTACCAGAAGCACCGCATGCTTGCAGCGTCTGAGTGCTTTGCTCGTGCTGGTGTTCCTGTGTTGACACTTCATCAGTGCAAGACGTCTGCGAGCAACATCTGCAAGGCGATCGTGAAGGATCTGAAGGAGATGAATCTGCTGTGAAAGACGATTTCGTGAATCTCCATTGCCACAGTGAGTTCTCTCTGCTGGATGGCATGCCTCGTGTAGACGATTATGTGGACTGGGTTGTCGAGCATGGTCAGCCTGGAATCGCAATCACAGACCACGGTGCTATGGGTTCTGGATATGCTCTGCTTAAGGCTGCTTCTAAGGCTGGAATTAAGGGCATTGTTGGCATCGAGGCTTACATTGTCCCTGATGCAAGCAAACACGTCAAGGGAGAGCGCAGAAGCCATGTAACGCTGCTTGCAAAGAGCTGGAAGGGTTGCCAGAACCTTTTCAGATTGTCCACCAGGGGTTGGACAGATGGATTCTACAATCGTCCTCGTATTCAACCAAGCTGGCTTAAAGAGTGCAGCGAGGACGTCATCTGTTTGTCTGGTTGCATAGATACGATGTTCGGGAAGTCGAAAGACCCTCTCAAGCTCGGTATGCAGATGGCAGAGATTTTCGACGGTCGCTTCTTCATGGAGATCATGCCGACGAAAATCGACAAGCAGACTCCCATCAACATGACTGCCATCAGAGTCGCGAATACGCTCGGACTCCCTCTGGTCGCTACTCCAGACTCACATTACCTTCGAGATTGGCAGCAGTACCACAAGTACTACCTCGGTACTGGTTCAAAGGGCAAGGTGTGGGAATTTGATGACAACTGCTTCCACCCGATGACTCGCAACGAGATGGGTGGTCTGCTTCTGGCGAATCATCCATACCTAACACAGATGGACATCGGTCGTGCGCTTGACGGCACTGTGCAGGTGTGCGATATGGTCGACATCAAGATGCCGCAGTGGAAGTCGCTCACTCCTCAGCCGTATCCTGGTCTGTCTGATGATGAGGAATATGAGAAGCTGCGTGAGCTTACGTATGCTGGAATGGCTCAACCAAAGTGGGACGGGAAGCGCGATGACTCAAGATATATCGAACGGCTTGAATACGAGCTCAACTACATTCACGAACAGGGATTCGTCCGATACTTCCTCCTCATTGACGACATGCTTGAATTTGTTCGAAGAAGTGGTATCTTCTATGGTCCAGGTCGCGGATCAGCTGGTGGAAGCCTTGTCTGCGCTGCTCTCAGAATTACAGACCCTGACCCAGTCGCTCACGACCTCATGTTCGAGCGATTCCTCGCACCAGGACGTGAGGAGCCGCCAGACATCGATCTAGACTTCGAGGATTCTCGTCGACAGGAAATCAAAGATTATCTCATCGAAAAGTATGGTGAGGCGAACGTCGCCTCGATGGGGATGTACGGCAATCTCGGGGAGAAGATGGTGATGCAAGACCTTGCACGATGCATGAATATTCCTCGTGCAGAAGTGAACAAGGCGTCTTCCCTCGTCACTCCAGGAGACAAGGGAAGTCAGAAGCTCGCATCGTCTCTTGCTATTGTTACCGACATTCTGGAAAACACGATTCCTGGCAAGCAGCTGTGCTCTAAGTACCCAGACTTTGAGCCTGCATGCAAGCTTCTTCTGAATCGCAAGCGACAGCGTGGCGTGCATGCTAGCGGTGTTCTGGTCAGTCCGTTCCCGCTCACAGATGCCATGCCGCTTGATGTTCGCAATGGTGTTAAGTGCTCGGTATTCGATGGTCATGAGTGCATGGCTATGGGATTCTTGAAGCTCGACATCCTCGGCATCAAGACCCTCAGCATCATTCGAGAAACGTGCGACCTGAGTGGCATAACTCGTGATGATCTACTGGCTCTTGACTACGCAGACCCTGCAATCCTGGCAGACTTCCACGAGGGAAAGACCAATGGTGTGTTCCAGTTCAACTCTCAGGGGATGACTGGGCTGCTTAGGGAGATTCCTGTCGATTCGTTCGATGACCTTGTGGCTGTCAATGCATTGTACCGTCCAGGTGCAATGCGCTCAGGTCTGTTCCAGAAGTATGTTGACCGTCGAGCTGGTCGTGAAGATGTGCCGTCTCTCCATCCTATCTATGACGAAATCACGAAGGACACTGAAGGCGTCCTTGTTTATCAGGAGCAGATTATGCTCATCTTCGGACAGCTGGGCAACTACGATCCTCATGGCGTAGACCGAATGCGTGAGATGATTAAGCGTCAACCAGGCGTCGCTGTGTTCAACAAGGAGCTCCCCGCATTCCTTGAAGGTGCCACTTCCCATGGCATGAGCGAGTACGATGCTCGCAATCTGTTCCAAGAGATGGTGCACTTTGGTTCGTATGCATTCAACAAGTCCCATGCATTTCAGTACACTCAGATCGGCTACTGGTGCATGTGGCTCAAGCATTATCACCCAGTCGAGTGGTACTGCGCTCTGATGAACTGCGAGCATGAGGATGACAAGTTCCGCTCTGCGCTTACAGATGCCATCCAGCATGGTGTAAAAGTGTTTTTGCCAGACATCAATCATAGTGGACGTGAAAGCCGTATTGTCAAGAACAAACGTGGCGTAAAAGCCATTAAGCTCGGTCTAACGCATATCAAGGGCATGGGTGACAAAGCCGTAGACGATATCCTTGAACACAAACCGTATGCAGACTTCGATGATCTGTATAATCGCGTGACTCGTCGTGTCGTGAACAAACGTGTGCAGGAATCCATTCAGGTGTTGGGGCTGCTAGGAGCTGCTAATCGCCCATGGGATGAAGACTATCTGACGTGGCGTAATCGGTATCCGCTTCCTGTTAACCATCAGGCTCTGGCTCACCTTGACAGCATCGCAGGATACAAGGAAATCCCATGGACGAATATTGATTCGCTGCAAGGTAAGTCAGGCTCTGTTTATGTGCGCGGTATAATCACGTCCGTCAAGAAGAAGAATCACGACGGTAAGAAGTCTGCTGTCATTCAACTCAACGATTCGACAGGCGTGATCGGTGTTTACATTGGAGGAGACATCCTCGAAGAGTACGGCAATCAGCTGAAGAGCGGAAATTCGTTCTTCTGTAGAGCAAGCAAAAACAGCGGTAACGACGATACGCTTTTCGCTAAGAAGCTTATCGTAGTGGGAGGAGAAAACGATGAATGATATCAATGGTGTTCGGAGGAACGTGTATCCGCTTGAGTGTCCTCACTGTGGGGCTGATCTCACTGAAGGTGCTGGCATTCTGAAATATGCGGTGTCTGGTTGCCAGAAGCTGCGAGTGCTCAAGAACGGACTCAGCATTCCTGTATCTATATCTCGCCCTGCACCAATGTTGTCTCTGTGTGCTTCATGCGGTGGCAGGATTATGACTGAGTTCGCCTATCAGACTGAAGACGGTCAGCTCATCGCTCATTCAGTGCCAGATGACAATGATCAGGATGACCTTCCTTCTCAGCTCGGTGGCGAAAATATTCCACAAATTGAAAATTCTGGTGAAAAATAGCTAGATCATGGCGCATAATATCTCCTGACGACAAGACAGGAGGTGAAAAATGAGCCGATACGTTTTTAGTTACTACGATGGAGACGAGCTGGTTCTCTATCGTGAGTCTCAAACGCCCGACGATCCTGAGTCTGACATGCCGTACCTTGGATTTCACAAGGAATGCACCGAGGCGATCGTTGAGTACAAGAAGATTCACCCAAACGCTAAGGGTCACGGTCAGATTGCAGACAATGTGACTGACGGAATCGTCAAGCGCTGGAATTCGTAGTTAACGGCATGCTCCTGGAGGGTAAGTATGCTCTCCAGGAGCTTATCAGAAGGGATGAGAAATGGTAAAGGTAAGTTGCATATCTGCAACTCCGCAGCCAAAGAAGGTGATTGCTGCAGGAGTCTTGAACATGCGAGGAGACATGCGTCATTCGCTTGACGATATCTCCGATGCCGAGGCAGACGAGATTTTCGCTGAGATGCAGAAGACCGCACTTAATGGTGTGTTCGAGTGGATTACACTCGTGTTTCAGGTGGATGGAGTGTCTCGTGCATTCACGCATCAGGCAGTCCGCCATCGTGTTGGGTTCAGTTACTCCCAGGAGTCAATGCGATTCACCAAAGTCGAAGACACGGACGTGATTTGTGGTCCGTCTGTGAAGACGGTTGAGCAGAAAGCTCTATGGAATGACACGATGAAGAGCGTTGAGGACGCATACCATAAGCTCATCGATGCAGGTGTGGAGACTCAGGATGCTCGTGGCGTTCTGCCTACGAATGTGGTTACTCGCATTGGCATCGGCACAAATTATCGCGCTCTTGTCGGTCTGGCTGGCGATAGGCTCTGCCTCCAGGCGCAAGGTGAATGGCGTGAGGTAATCCGCCAGATGAAAGAGGAAGTGAGGCGCGTATGGGGAGATGATTTTGCAGACTATTTGCAGCCTGTGTGTGAGCATGAGCACCGCTGCAAATTCGAGTCTGTGTTCGACCGTCCGTGTCCCCTTCAGAAAAAGTGGAATCGATAGAAAGGAATCGACCATGAAGAACAAAATCAAGCAGCACCGTATTGACATCATCATGAACCTCGACCGTGGTCGCTATGTCGACTGCGTGGAGGCTGTCGCTCGACTGATGGATGGCTTCGACATTCCCACTGAGTTCCAGCCGAATCTCCTTCTCGACGCGCATGATGCTCTTCGCAGTGCTCTGAAGGAGTGCAACTCTGACGACAACGACCAGTTCCTGTCGCTCAGCGAGATTGACGAGGTGACCGAGAAGAAGCTGGCTCAGTGGCATAAGGAGGATGAGAAGCGTGAGAACTTCCCCCGTCACATTGAGCAGTTCACGGACTTCCTGTCTGGCGACTGTGGCAATTGCCATGGTTGTGAGGATGACTTCGAGGACTGCAAGTAAACTGTCTTGTCTGTTCATGGACGAGTCTCCTCGGAGGCTCGTCCATTTTTCGTCAAGGAGTGATAATGGAAGACATTATTGTGCGTTATATGGACGGTGCTAGCAAGCTTGAGCGCCACGGTGCTTGGATCGATCTTGCTTGCAGCGAGGACGTTTCCATGAAGCAGGGTGATGTGCGAATCATCCCGTTTGGTATCAATGTCAAGATGCCAGAAGGATTCGAGGGAATCATCGCTCCTCGCTCGTCCACTTGTCTGAAGCACGGGATCCTGATGGCAAACTCCATCGGGATCATCGAGAACGAGTACTGTGGCAACGACGACGTCTGGGGTTTTGTGGCGTATGCTGTTCGAGACACTTTTATCCCAGCAGGTACGCGCATAGCCCAGTTCCGCATTCAGCCTATGATGCCCGAGATCAACGTGATCGAAACAGACGACATGGGCTGCGCTTCTCGTGGTGGGTATGGCTCCACGGGAGAATCTGCAAGCGAGGTCGATGGCTGATGAAGACTATTCGACTCAGAGAAATGACTGACAAGGAATACAAGCTCGTCACGGAAAGCGTATGTCCTGTCTGCGGCAGTGGTGAGCATGCTCGAACGAGTTTCGGGAACATCACGTCTACGGGTCGTTGCGTGGACGTAGTGTGCGATGAATGCGGAGCTGCATGGTCTCTGTATGCTGTAGGCGATGGTTCTCTCCAGGAGCAAATGCGCATTCCTGAGACCTTAGACAAGGCGCCTTCCCCTCGTGACGTGGCTATGGACGACCTTCTCCATTTGTCTGACAACAAGCTCAGGCGCATGAAGAAGAGTGAGCTCATCGCTCTCGCCATTGACCTTGACGAGGACGACATTGCTCGTCTGAACAAGCCTGAAATGGTCGAGGCGCTCATCTGTATTCGAAATGAGGCGCATTAGAATGGGCAAGAAGCGTAGCAATGTACCAGACTGGTGCGTCGTCCTGAGCTCTCGTCTTGCTAGCCGTTGCATGCCAGTAGAGGATGTTATTGAGGCCATTATGCTTGACGTTGAGATGTCTGGCGAGGATTATGCTAAACGTAAGTGGGAACGCATAGCTGAGGAGGAGAAGCGATGAACGTCATATGTGTTTGCGGGATGGTATTCGTGATCATCGGATTTCTCGCTGTTATTGCCTGCTCTTCCGAAAAGCTGAATGGCGATCCTGAATACACGTATAAGGCTGGAGTCATTTTGACTTTTTCAGGAATGATACTGATTGCGATTGGCGGAGGGCGCATCTAATGGGAAAGAAGCAAAACAAGAAAAAAGCTACCAGGCTGCTGATCGTATATAAGAATCAGGAGACTCAAAACCTGACGTTTCTACGACCGCTCAATAGATCAAACTGTGAAGTGGCTGTCGTAGCTTTGTTTACAGCTATTGGTCCAGAACGTCCACGCCTTATAGAAGCATACGACGAAAACGATGGGTGCGTAGGATCGTGGACTTTCAAACCGAAGGAAGATGCAGATGTCGTTGATGCAAAAGCCCTCCAAGAATAAAGAGTCGACTGGAGTGAGCGTGTTCCAACGTGTTCTTAGACGTCCGCATAGGGGTGTGCTAGCCCTTGACCCAGGAGGCACAACAGGCTGTGCCTGGAGCTACAAGAATGCCGTGAACGTCGGATACTCAATGGTGCCTCACGACCAGACCATTAAGTGGATGGAAGAGTTTCTGCGCAATGCTGGTCCATCCATTCAGGTGGTCGTAATCGAGAAGCACACTCCTCGCATTGGAGTCACGATGGGTCGTGAAGCCACGATGACTATGGAGCTGGTCGGTGGTTGCGCTGCAGTGGCTGAGCGGAATGGATGCGAAGTCGTGTGGCATACGGCATCTCAGATGAAGACCGTGCCGTGGTGCGACCTAGGTAAAGGTATTCACGCTAAAGATGCCGCCAAACATCTCGCTAGATTCCTACTTGATGATGCTGGAGCCAATGGACTGATTGAGCTTTGATTCTGAAAATATTTCGGAGCCTTAGAATGGGTTCTAACGAGAGAAACACCGCAGACTCATGCAAGTGCTGCGGTGTTTCTACGTGCTCACGTTAGAATTGGTTTGAATCACGTGAATTGCCGTCTGTGTGGTTCAGCGTCTGAATGTACTGCCAACGACCAATGCACGAGTCCCAAAACACCTCATCTAGACGCTTAGAATCGGACTTTTTGTTCGTTCGAAGCTTCAGATAGGCTTTTCGAGCGTTCATCTCGTTCTTGTAAATCTGAAGAAGATAAAGCCTACCGTTCCTGTGGAACGTCAAACGGTAAAAGCGCCTACTCATCGAACAGCTCCTCGTAGTCTTGGTCGTTTGTCATATCCTCCAGCGCGGTGACGATGCCATCGTAAAGCTCGTTCGGCATCACGTCGTACAACGAGCGGACGATGGAAGGGTGAACTCCGAACTCGTCTGCGAGTTCGTAGATGCGAGCGCGGTCTGCCTCAGGAATGTGTGCCATGATTTCTCCTTAGAACTTGACGATGCAGCGATTGATGTCGAAATGATCGTTAGCGTACGTGGCAAAGGGTGAATGCGAGATACTCAGCAGCGAGCTGCATATCGTCGAAAGAGTCGAATCCGCTCAGCTGCTGGTAAATCTCTCCGCATTCCATAGATTGACCGTTCTCCTCATCGAAGACTTGAATGACAGGATCGTAGTCGTCATCGCAGCACATAACGATCGCAAAGCCATTCACACGAGCAGTCGGGTATCCGCAGTACCCCTCGTCGTCGATCCAGTTGAGAGCTGAGTTCTTCATTGTTGCCACCTTTCGGTCGTAGTTCCCTGACAACGTTATTATCCCTCTAAATAGTTGAACTATTATCGGGAATCAAGAAAATCTTGAAAATATTTAGAAAAGGCTGGGCAGGTCTCCCCACCCAGCCAACAGATTCTACTTGCAGAGCTTCTCGAGAGATTTGCGCTCGTTCTCGGCATTCTTGGGGAGGCGAACGAGCATGTCGTAGAGCACGTCGCCGTACGCCTTCACCTTGGAGGAGTAGATGTCGTTATCCCAGTCGTCAGCGGTGTATACAATGTCACCAGTCACCATCCAGCGGAACATGCGCTTCTTGTGGTCATCACGAGCGAGCACAGCCTGACGATACTCGAACACCATCGTGCGGAACGTGATGTCGTTGTAGAGAGACTCAACGCGAACAGCCACACGGTCAATGGCGATTTCGCCGACCCACTTGCTAGCGAACAGATACATGCCGTCGATGAAGTCCTCGAAGGACATGGAAGTGGCAGAGGAGGGAATGAATGCGGAAGTCTGGGGCGCGGTCATGGCGTTCTCCTTGTCGTTGTTGGCCTCAGGTGAAGTGGTGGGCTCGTTGTACTCTTCGAGGTAATCGAAGGTGAGGGCTACCTCGTGAACGAGCTCGTTGATGCGCTCATCGGAAATGTGGTTGAGGGTACGCTTGTCGAGCGAATCGAGACCCTCGGATGCGTACTGCTCGGCATCGTCGATGAAGCAGTGACCCTCGTAGTGAGTGTCGCCGTCAGCGATGGCGTTCTCAACGGAGCCAAGAGCATTCGCCATAGCCTCAACAGCCTTCTTCTCAGAAGAGGTCTTACCAATGCGCTCGGCAGTAGCGGAGAAGTTGGTCATGGTAGTCATTGCAGTGTCCTTTCGAAGTCGTTGTAAATTCCCTGCGACACTATTATCGCTCGGAATTGTTCAACTTTCATCGTGAATATTGAAAATAATAAAAATATTTTCGAGAGATGTCGTTAATGTGGTAAAACAAGAAAATGTGTTAATGCATAAGAAAATATAATGAAATTGATAAGGTAATCTATAAGAAAAAGAGCGATAATGAATAAGGAGTCTATATTTAAATAATGGGAATGTGGTGATAATGACGGCTAACAGGGAAAACGGGAAGACTAAGGCTTCGAAGAAGGTCTCTGAACCTAAGAAATCGAAGCCTAAGTATTCCAAAAATAACCCACATCCTAAGCATATTGAAGACCCTGAGCATTGGACTTACTGGGGGACTCCTCGTTGTCAAGGACACAATCCTCGAACAGGAAAGCAATGCACAAAGGGTGCAACGGTGGACGGCAAATATTGTGCCGTCCATACTAACATTGAGGAAGCAGCAGCTAAGGGCGGCTACCATAAGTTCGACGAGAAGGCTCCTCAGATTGTTGCGCTAGTGAAGCAAGGCTACACATTCACCACTGCTTCCGCTCGTGTAGGGTTGAATCCCCGTACGATCACCGAGTGGCGTCGTCGTGGCAAGGAAGAGATGGCACGAGGACAAGAAGGCAAGTATGCAAAGTTTTGGTGCGACCTGGAAGAGGCTCGCATCTTCGCATGCTCACTGGTTGAGAATGCTCTGTTCTCTGCTGCTATCAACGGCAACGTCTCAGCAATGATCCGTTACCTCGAATGTCGTATGCCTGATGTGTGGAACGCTAAGCGTGTGATGGAGATTTCCGTCGAGACAAAACACAAGCTAGATGTGAATTGGCAGGTAGACGTGAAATCCCTAACAGATGAACAATTACGCGCCAAAGTGAAAGAAATTGCACAAGCTGTGGAAGTGACTGTGGGAGACCATGTGGATGATGCGGCACTTCCCGCTTTACCCGTGGCTGCTGAGGTGGTGGAAGATGCCAAGGCGTAACAAAGTAGTATCCCATGTCGGCACAAAAGCTCCCGAAGGTCTTCCTACCCAGCTGTCCGAAGGAGACAAGACTCAACCGCTCGACATCAAAGATGTGCCTAACATGCTCGGTCAGCTCGAATGCATCCGACAGGAGCTCGCACGTCGCCACCTCCTCGACTACACATTGTACATGGACGAGAGCTACAAGATCGGACGCCACCACAGGCTCATCGCAGCTCAGCTCGAAGCGACCATCAATGACGTAGTCGCCATTCATGAGGGACGCATGAAGGAGTCAGAGAGTGATAATCTGCGTGTTATGATCTTCATGCCACCTCGACACGGCAAGTCTCGCCTCGTCTCCCAGGAGTTCCCTGTATGGGGAATGGGCAACCATCCATGGATGACGTGGATGCTCACGTCCTACTCGGCAGACCTCGCTCAGGAGTTCGGTCGAATGACGAGGAACAAGATGAGAGACAGCGAGGAGCTGTTCGGAGTCAGGCTCGCAGAGGACGCTGCTCGTGCAGACCGATGGGGACTCGAAGGGAGCCATGACAATGGCATTGTTGCAGCGGGTGTTGGTGGTGCTATCACTGGTAAGGGTGCTCACATCGCCATCATTGACGACCCGATTAAGAACTATGAAGAGGCTAGCTCTGAGACCGTGAGGCGCTCTGCCTACAATTGGTACCAAACTACACTGCGCACTCGTCTGGCTCCTGGTGGTGCCGTGATCGTCGTTATGACTCGATGGCATCAGGACGACCTCGCAGGACGTCTGTTGGCAGACATGGAGAAGGGTGCTGACAAGTGGAAGGTGCTGAGCCTTCCAGCTCTGGCAGAGGGCACCGACCAGCTCGGTCGTTCTGACGGAGAGGCACTGTGGCCAGAGATGTACGATGAGGTGTCGCTGAATCGTACGCGCATCGCCATGGGCAGCTACATGTTCAATGCCATGTACCAGCAGCATCCCAGTCCTCCCGACGGTACCATGTTCCGCAGGAAGGATTTCAGGTATTGGGAGCTCATCGACCATACGTATGTGCTTCACAGGGATACAGGCGACGAGAGATTCGTGCCTGAGCAATGCTGGCACTTCCAGACCGTCGACCCGACAGCCTCTGCCAAGACCACAGCAGACTGGTTCGTGTGCAGTACGTGGATCGTCACTCCGAAGAACGACCTGCTTCTTTGGGACGTGTTCAGGGCACAGATGGAAGGTGCTGAGCAGCCTAGGCTCCTGCTCGACCAGTACAGACGCTATATGCCCACGTGCATGGGCATTGAGGTCAACGGTGTCGGTCGTCCCGTCTTCCAGATGCTGCGCAATGCTGGTGTGCCTGTGATGGAGTTGAACGCTACCAAGGACAAGGTCACCAAGGCTATCCCTATGGGTGCTCGCTACGAGAGCCACAAGGTATTCCATCGTATGGGGGCTGCATGGTTGGGAGACTACGAGGACGAGCTCGTTGGCTTCCCCATGGGCGCTCATGACGACCAAGTCGACACGGCATCCTATGCCGCTATCCTCACTCAGGAGCTCGCCAGCCGTAGGACTGGTGCTTCACTGGTCGAGCTCGACGTACCCAACATCATCTCACCAGTGTAGGAGGTATCTGAATGGCAATGGACAAGAATCATCCGCTCCTGAAGATCGCCAATGGGCTGAGCGGTGGACAGCTTAACAGTCTCAGCGAGGCTGTCGAGCTGTACGGCAATATGGCATTCACTGAGCATAGCAACAACGAGCTGCTGCAGGAACGTATTGCTGAGCTTGAGCTGGCCCTGGATGACGTGGGCTACGAGCGCATGGGTGACTCTACGCTGAACCGTCAGTTCACCAAAGCGTCCGTCGACAAGATCGCCGCTATGGCGAGGGTGTACTGGTTGAAGAACCCTCTGGTCAAGCGAGCCGTAGCTACTCAGGCGAACTACGTGTTCGGTCAGGGTGTTGACGTGGTGGCTGCAGACGAGGATGTCCAGTCTGTCATTGATGCATTCATGGACGACTCCAAGAACAAGGCTGAGCTCACAGGCGAACAGGCTATGCTGGTCAAGGAGACCGAGCTTCAGGTGACTGCGAACCTGTTCTTCACATTCTTCACAGACCCTCTCAACGGAGCCACTCGTGTGCGTACCATTCCATTGAACGAGATCACTCGCATCATCTACAATCCCGAGGATAGCAAAGAGCCGTGGTACTATTTCCGTCAGTGGCAGCAGCCTAAAGAGGCAGGCTCACAGAAGTACGAGACCCGACAGGCAATGTACCCAGACATCAACTACATGCCTCAGGGAGGTCTGCCTCGGTACTTCAACGGTATCGAGGTCATGGCTGCGAATCCCGTGTACCATGTGAAGACGAACTGCCTGTCTGACATGGAATACGGTGTGTCTGAGATCTACGCAGCCATTGACTGGGCTAAGGCGTACAAGGAATTCCTTGAGGATTGGTACACCATTGTCAAGAGCCTGTCCAAGTTCGCATGGAAGGCTACGAGCAAGTCTGGTGCCACTGGTATGGGGCAAGCCAAGCAGGTGCTCGAAGGAGCCATTAACGGTGGTTCTAACCCTATGAATGGTGATCTCCCTGGGCAAGCGGCTCAGGTGTGGATGTCCTCAGACAATTTCGACCTTACACCCATGCCTAAGAGTGGCGCTACGGTTGCTGTGGACGATGGTCGTCGTGCTCTGCTGATGGTGTGCGCTGCGACTGGTATCTACGAGCACTACTTCGGAGACCCCAGCACTGGTAACCTTGCTACTGCCAAGGCGATGGAGCAGCCTATGCTCCTCATGTTCCAGGAGCGTCAGGAGCTGTGGACAGACATCTTCAGCACGGTGCTAGACTACGTCATCGACCAGTCTGCGCTGAAGCCTGGTGGTAAGCTCAAGGGTGTTCGCTCGTTCAACGACTATGGCGAGTCCTATGTTGACACAGGCGATCTCGATCGTTCGTTCGATGTCAAGTTCCCGCCCATCCTCCAGGAGGACGTCAACGAGCGCATTGATGCCATCGTGAAGAGCGTCACTCTGTCTGGGCAGACCCCTGCTAACACCATCGACCTCAAGACTGCTACCACCCAGCTGCTCACTGCGCTCGGTGAGGACACGGACATTGTGAACAAGCTATTCCCCGATGAACCGAAGAGCTGGGACGAGGTCGAAGAGGAGAAGCAGCAGAAGGCTCTCGAGATCGCCATGGGACAGCAGTCCGCTGCAGACCAGCAGGCAGCTCAGGCGGCCAAGGCTGCAGGAGCAATTGACGATGCCAAGAAGAACAGCGACGATGTCAAGAATGCCAAGACGCCTGAGGATAAGGCAGACAAGGCTGCTGGTGAGGTCGAAGAGTCGTACATTCAGTTGCTCGATAACATGGTCGCTGAGCTTAGGGAGAAGGGTATCTAATGGATGCAAATTCTTTCGTATTGATTCTTATCCTGGTAGTTGCTTTTATTCCGTTTGCTTTGATAGACCTGTTCCGAGACCCTGAGGAAATCGCAAGGCGAGCTGCTGAGATTAAGAAGTTCGAATGGAGGCACCACTAATGGCAGAACCCTACGGCACCATAGCTAAGTATCGCAATGCATTTGCTATTAAGAAGCACAATGCCATCATTCAGCCGTGGGCTTCTGCTATGGCTCTTGACGTTGCAGCGGTGTTCTGGGCTACGTGGAAGGGTATTGAGGAGCGACTGCCTGAGGGCGATGAAGTAATCGAAGCAGAAAAACCTCGCGATTCTCGTGACCTAAAGAACAAATATAGCGCGATAATAAGGGTCGAGGTCAAGCGACACTCTGCTGAATTGCAGCATGTAATCGAGAATTACATCTATCGAGTGTGGCTTGCAGGTGCTGTAGAGCAATGCCGTGACCTCGGGTGCACTGAACGGTTCTTCTCATCCCTGTCGAAGTCGTCAACTTCATCTGAATCTGCCAGTGCACCCGATGGTACCTCTCTTCAGGAGAGCAGCATAGTATTCCTAGGCACGTTTGGTAGCAATTGGCAAATTGGTGCATACAGAAGCGACGACGGTAAGACCAAATATGTCGCTTATGATGGCTCATCATACAATAAATTCTCTCCCACAAATGGCGTCGGCACTCCTTTTAAAGATGGCGAGATAGACTCGAACGCCACGAAAAGCTATGCCAAAGATTTTAGCAAGACTGCCATTAAGACTACGAAGCAAGGGGGAGACGGTCTTCCGTATCCGAATGCCAAGTCTGCTTACAATCTTAACGCTCCGAAGGCTTCCTCGTCAAAGACTTCACCACCAAAGACAGGTTCTGGCGTCGGCACGACGTCCGTTAAGGCTGACAAGTCTGGATGGGTGTCGCTTCCTAACCTAAGAGCGCAAGAGTATGCTAAGAAGCATGCTGCAGAGGCTGTAACGCAGATTAACGACACCACTCGCAAGGAGATTGCGCGTATCGTCTCTGATGGCGTCAAGTCTGGTGCGTCTTACAACGATATAGCCAAAGAAATCAAAAACAAGTTCGAGGAATTCGCAGTTCCGATGCCCCAGAAGCATGTATCGAATCGTGCTGTGCTGGTTGCCGTCACAGAACTAGCGAATGCCTACTGCGAGGGGAACGCTCAGGTCGGCAACTACCTTCAGGACAATGGTGTCAAGATGATGAAAGCGTGGCAGACGCTTGAGGACGACCGTGTGTCTGACGGTTGCAAGGAGAACGAGCGTGTCGGCTGGATACCAATTAACAAAGAGTTTCCTAGTGGACACATGCACCCGCCTCGTTTCCCTGGATGTCGATGCGATTTTCTCCAGGACATCCTTGAAGAAGACATGCTAGGTAAGCCAATCGACTCCCTGTATGGTAAGCAGTACACCAACAGTGCTGTTAAAATCACGAAAAACTCACCGAGCAAGACTGTCTCTTCTCAGGTACAACAGGTGGCTCCAAGCAAGAAAACAAAGACTGGGAAAGCGGCTTCCAAACGTGCCGATGAGTCTGGCGTTCCTAAGTGGGATGTCTGGGATCTGAGAGGCGTAGAAGAGAAGATTAATTCGTTGAGACCTAAAGACTACTACATAGCAATGGATGCATTCGAAAAAGGTGATATATCTGAGTTTGCAAGCCGTGCTGGAGAGAAGATTCCAGAGGTAGTCAAATTGCTCAGCGACAAAAAGGTCTCGTTTTCTTCCATGCCAAAGTCTTTGAAGGATTCGATCCATACATACACAGGATCTTACTATCTACAAATGAACGAGTATCTCGGAAAAGGCCGTAAAGTAAACAGCCTGTTCTCCGATAGAAAAGTCAAGATTAACGTCGAAAACGCAGAAAAAGCGATTAAAAAATACGGAGTCACATCCCATCCAATTGTTGTGAATCGAGGATTCGACGGAGATTTTTGGGATTCGTGGGAAGAAGGCGAGATCAAACAGATTCCTGAGTTCGTATCGACTTCTGTGAAAAGTACAGGTTTTCGCAGAGATAACACGGCACATATTTATGTCCCACCAAACAAGGGATGTGGAATATATGTAGATGGTGAGTCTAAAAACCCAAGAGAATGGGAATATCTCATCGCCCCAGACTCGAAGTTCAAAGTGCATCATATTGAAGACAATGAGTGGGGTGGGAAAGACTTCTGGCTCGAGCTTATACCTTAGGAGAAACGATGACAGACTTTTTTCATTACGAGGATTCACCTGGACCAGGTCATAGTGTCGATGAGCCCATCAAGGCAAAGCAGCCTATATGCCTTATGTGCAAGTACCTTCTAGGCTTCACTCCAGATGCCAAGCCGTACTGCAAGGCATTTCCGAACGGCATTCCCGACAAGTTTTGGAATGCTAAGGTCGACCATACCGTTCCATACATAGGTGATAATGGCATTACATTTGAGCCTTAGAGCAGTTAAAGCCCACTATTTCAGATGGAACTTAGCTGTCTCACCTTGTTACTAGAGAGATAATTCTTCAAGAACGTGCTGCGCATGCATGGAAAAGCACTCGCAGCACGTTTCTTTGTAAGAATGTGTGGCTTGACGGGAGGTGAACATGGATAACATCACATTCTTGGGCTCATTGCTCACTGAAGCAGACAAAGCCGTAGGCAAGTACCCTGTCAAGGTCATTCAGCCTGGTTGGGGTTCTTCTGGTTACTATTCCGAAGCTGTTCTTGCAGCTTCTGCGCAGCTTTTTGAGGGTGCGCAGATGTTCTGGAACCACCCAAAGTCCTCTGACAACTACGAGCGTCCTGAGCGAGACCTTCGAGACCTCGCAGGCGTGCTCACGAACGTACGTTATGAGGAGACCAATGCGAATGGTGCTGGCATCTACGGTGATGCTACCGTGTTCGAACCTTTCCGTGAGACTCTGAACGAGATTGGACCATACATCGGCGTGTCTATTCGCGCTGGTGGCAAGGTTCACGAGGGTGAAGCTGAGGGTCGCGCAGGTCTTCTGGTCGAGGAGATTAATCTCGTCCAGTCTGTTGACTTTGTGACTCGTGCTGGAGCTGGTGGCAAGGTTCTGGCTCAGTTTGCTGAGGCTGCACGAAGCCCATACAACGCACTTGAAAATGTAAATGAGGAGGAATCTATGAATCTTGAGGAAGCTCTCAACACCATTGGTGAGCGAGACAACACCATCAATGGTCTGAACACGCAGCTTTCCGAGGCTCAGGGTCAGATTGATACCCTCACCCAGGAGCTTGCACGCCTCAACGAGGCACATATGCTTACTGAGTGCGGTGCAATCGTCGCTGCAGAGCTGAAGGAGAGCGACCTGCCTGATGTCACCAAGGAGCGTATCCAGCAGGAGGCTGGTAAGTTCATGGCGACTAAGGATGAGGACGACAAGAAGAAGCTCGACAAGGACAAGGTGAAGAAGTCTGTCCAGGAGGCTATCAAGGCTGAAGCTGAGTACATCAGCAAGCTGTCTGGTGGCATTAACGTTACTGGCATGGGCTCCAAGGGTCACGAGAACGACGATGATCTTGCAGAGGCTGTCGACCTTACCGATGCCTTCAAGGCTATGGGTCTGTCCGAGAGCGCTGCTAAGATTGCCGCTAATGGCCGCTAAGAGGAGGAAACGAATGGTTAAGAACTTTGTTCAGGTCGGCGAGAACCTGACGCTCCCTGTCACCAAGGGCGTTAAGAGCGGTGAACTCGTTCAGGTCGGCGATATTATTGGCGTCGCTCTCACCGATGCCAAGACCGACGATGGTACCCACTACTACACGACCATCGCTACGAAGGGTGTGTGGAACCTGACGCTGAAGGCGACCACTGAGGCTGGTGGCGTTGTTTCTACTACCCCTAAGGGTGGCTCTAAGGATGTCCCTGTTGGTTTTGCGCTTGAGGCTGTCACGTATTCCAGCGCGGACATTGTTGTTCCTGTGCTGCTTTGCCTCGGTCTCGCCTATGGCGCTGCCGACCCTGCTGCGTAAAGAAAGGTGTGAATAATGGCTGAGTTTCTTGAGCTTGTAGAGTCTATCAACGCAGAGGCTGCGACTGCAGATAAGCTCTTTGGTGGCGAGGGTGTGCGAATCACTCCTCGCAACAATCCGCAGTACAACAAGAATCTGGCTGAGGCTGCGAATCTTGTTGCGAACCTTGTTCAGCGTGGTAGCAAGCTGGATATGTATCGCTTCCAGGAGGCACTGACCACCAGCGACTTCCCGATTTATTTCGGTGACCTGCTTGACCGTCAGATTCTCGCTTCCTACGCTGAGGCTCCCCAGACTTACACCCAGTGGGCTAAGGTCTCTGAGGTGGCTGACTTCCGTCCTGCCAAGCGTTATGCTATGGACGGTGGCGAGGCTGCGCTTAAGACCGTTGACGAGCTGGGCGAGTACAAGTCTGTCGGTCGTCGCGAGTCTGAGCTTCAGTTCTCTGTGAAGAAGTTTGGTGCTCGTTTCGACATCTCCTGGGAGGCTATGATCGACGACGATCTGTCCCTCCTTACCGACCAGCCTACGCGCTTTGGCAAGGCTGCTCGCCGTACCGAGGAGCGAGAGGCTACCAAGCTGCTCATGGACAACACGTTCTTCTCTTCTGAGCATGACAACCTCATGTCGTCCAATCCGCTCACGGTCCAGAACCTCCAGAAGGCTATCGAGAAGTTCACTGCTAAGGTGGACGACGATGGCGAGCCTATCATGGTCGGTCCTGCCATTCTCATGGTTCCTCCTGCGCTTGAGGTCACTGCGAACAACATCCTCAACGCCTCCGAGTTCCTTGCATGGGATGGTGGTAGTGAGTCCTTCCAGATGCGTACGAACAACTGGCTGAAGGGCAAGCTTAAGCTCGTCGTCAACCACTACCTCCCCGTCCTCGACAAGACGCATGGCTCCGACACTTACTACCTGCTCGCAGATCCGTCTGCTGCTCGTGGTGCTGTTGAGTTTGCATTCCTCCGTGGTCACCGCTCTCCTGAGCTGTTCATGAAGTCTCCGAATGCCATGTCTGTCGGTGGCGCTTCTGCTGGCGCTATGGCTGGCGAGTTCGACCACGATGCCATCGGCTACAAGGTGCGCCACGTCATGGGCGGTACGGTCATCGACCCGAAGTGCGCTCTCAAGTCTGTGGGCGCGTAAGGAGGCACCATGGGACAGTACGCTGACAAGGTGAAGCTGGTTCGGCTTCTCACCGGAGACAAGGCTGTTGACGATTACATCTTCACTGATGATGAGATGGAGTCGTTTCTTGAGCTGAGCAACGGCAACGTTTACTACGCTGCTGCTGATGCGCTCGACGCCATTGCCGCCAATGCAGCGTACACGCTCAAGGTGCTGACTATTCTGGATGTCACTACGAACGGACAAGCGACTGCGGAGGCAATTCGAGCTTCCGCAGCCGCTCTCCGTGCTAAGGCTGATTCAGACGCAGCTAACGCCATTGTGTGTGGCGTAGCTAATGTGGTTACTCCCCAGCTACCTACGCATTGGCGTCCGTGGTGGGAGGCTCTCGCATGAAACTCCTAGGCAATGGCTGGCAGGACATGCTGAAAGGCTACTTTGACCATACAGTTACGTTCTACAAGCCGACTAAAGAGCAGGACTCCACAGGTCAAATTCTCGACAAGTTCGAGGAAGTGGAGGCTCTGACCGATATCCCCTGCGCAGTTGGCAATCGAAACCTAGCTAAGACGAGCAATACCCAGTCCAGCTATGGTTCAGAGGAGGGATTCGTCCGCATCCTGATTGCAGATGCCCATCCTGAGATTAAAATCGGCTGGAAGGCGGTCATTGACCATATGGATAGTGAGCCGTATCTCGTTCAGGAGCGCACTCCTAACCAGTCAGCCGACGTTAGCGAGATACCTGTAAGTAGGTGGCATTAATGGCTAAGAACACGCCTGGAGTGAGCGTATATCTTGACTCTGGCAAGACTGCTCAGGTGCTTTCCAAGTTCACTTACATCGGTGAACAGGCAATGCCGACTGAGCTGAAGGCTTTGATGGCGGGAGCGAATACCGTTGTCAACTCTGCCAAGCGTCGAGTACCGAAGAAGACTGGTACTTTGTCTCGTTCAATCCACATGGAACCTGAGTCTGACAGTGGCGTACTTGTTGGTACAGACGTAAAGTATGCAAAGTATGTTGAGCAGGGGACAGCTCGGATGAAGGGGCGTCCGTACCTACAGCCTGCACTGACTGAGAACCAGCAGCGCATTCAGAATCAAGTTCAGAGGGCAATGCAGCAGATGCTTGCCAGTCAAGGAGCGTAAATGGCTGACATGGCAACAGCTACACAGTTTGACGTTGGAGAGCTTCTCAGGAGCATCATCATTAGCGACGTTAAGATGGCTTCTAAGGTGGGGTCACGTGTATATCCTGGCGAGCTGCCAGATACCACCTCATACGAGCCGAATTCGCCAGATCTTCCCGCCATTCACTATTCGCTCGTTGATGACATTGAAGCAGATGCAGCCCCGATTTCTCGTTCCAGCTGGCAGCTCACGGTTGTTGCAAGCACCCAGTCTGAGCTCCAGAGCACCTGTGGCGCACTCAAAGAGCTGCTCCACAGATACAAGAAAGATCGTATTCGCTACATCGAATACGTCAATTCGTCCACAGAATGGGATACTGAGGTCAAAACTCCGTATTCCCCTATGACCTTCAAGGTCACGTTCTACTAGAAAGGATGGTGCAACCATGGCTCAGACTACAGTCCAGCATCCCGAGACTATCCGCTTTGGCTCTGGTCGACTGGAGATTGGTAAGTCTCTAGATAGCCTGGTAGACGTCGGTGCGCTCACTGGCGTCCACTTCACCCACGAACTTGGAGACAAGGTCACCATTACTAGCGATAATGCTGGTGTTATTCTTGAGCGTGCTGGCACCCAGACCGCTAAGGTCGAGGCGAACCTCATGGAGATTAACCTCGACACGCTTGCAGTTTATATGGGTGGCGTAAGCAAGCTCGAGACCGTCGCAGGTTCTCAGCAGACGGTCACCAATGAGGAGCACACGCTCAAGGGTACCACGTTCATTCGACTGGATCATCGTATGAGTGATGGCAATGCGGTCACCATTGATTCGATCAAGAAGAAGGGTGTCTCTTCTGCTGTCGAGGACACAGACTATGTCGTGGCTCTCGACTCCGACGGCTACACTTGCATCGCTCGTAAGAGCAGCTCCTCTGTGATTACGGATGGTTCCGTTGTCCAGGTGTCCTACAAGTATACGCCTGCAGCGTATAAGCGCCTGAGCTTTGGCGGTCTTCAGCAGCTCGACGCTGCCGTTGCACGTATCACGAACTACGACAGCCTCGGTCGCGAGTTCTCCATCACGGTGTACAAGGCTACTGCAGACTCTGGCATCGAGATTGAGTTCCAAGCTGACGATGCCGACGAGACGGATGTCGTACCGATTACCCTTGTTGGTACGGAGGACACTTCCCGTGCTGTTGGTGACCAGCTGTTCGTCATCGAAGATCACCAGATGTAACGTTTTAAGCGCAAAAATCGCGTTTTAACGTCGAAAATCGTCTTAAAAACGCGATTTTGCGCTCTTATAAACGATTTTATTGGTTAAGAAGAGAAAGGCTAACGGCTATGGCTAAGTACCTCAATCTGGACAAGATTGTCCCTGAGGAGCAGATTCTTGAGATTGCAGGACGTCAGTTCGACATCTCTCAGGTGCCTGCACGTAAGACTACCGAGCTTATTCGCATCGGTGCGTGGGCTACTTCTGACGAGATTAAGAACGATCCGTCTAAGAAGTACGAGGCATACGAGAAGGAGATGAAGGCTCTGCTCGACGTTCTCGGCAATGACCAGAACGGTGAGCCTGCAGACTTCGACTGGGTGATGGACAACGTCACCAATGCTCAGTTCTCTGCCATTCTTGATTTTGTCGCTGAGTGCATCCGTGGCGACAACAGTGAGGTTGCAGACGGCGAGACGCCTGCAAATTTTACTCCGAATCGAGCCCAGCGTCGAGCGATGAAGAAGAAGTAGATCTGGGGAGAATGTTCGCTCAGGTCTGCCTAGTTTATCATTGGACGCTAGACTACCTGCTCGATTGCTTAACGCTGCCACAAGTAGCCTTCTTCTACAACCAAGCAGTGTTGTTCTACAATCCCGATTCCGACCCCAAGCCAGACAAGAAAAAATTCCACGAGGTCTACGGGGAAAACGGAACGATTTCTCGATAACGAAAGGAGGTGGCAGACATGCTTCTGGATACGCTGATGGTCAAGATTACTGGCGATGCGTCTGGACTGGGCTCTGCCACCTCCAAGGCTAAATCCGACATCGGAGGTCTTGGAGATTCTGCTGAAGGTGCTGGAGGCAAGTTTTCCACCTTCTTCCAGTCGGTTAAGTCTTCAGCTTTCGGTAATATTATTGCAGACATGGCTCAGACTGCCATTAACGCTCTGAGCGATTTGTCTTCTGAAGCCATTGAGGCTTCTGACTCTACCCAGAAGTTCACATCGACTCTGAATTTCGCAGGTGTTGACGCTTCAAAAATTGAAGAGCTCACCGCTTCTACGCAGAAGTACGCAGACGAAACTGTGTACGGTCTGTCTGACATTCGAAATATCACGGCACAGCTAGCCTCCAATGGCGTCCCGAACTACGAGAAGCTGGCTGAAGCTGCTGGCAACTTGAACGCAGTTGCTGGTGGTACCGCCGATACGTATAAATCCGTTGGTATGGTTCTCACCCAGACTGCTGGTCAGGGTAAGCTCACTACTGAGAACTGGAACCAGCTGTCCGATGCTATCCCAGGAGCTTCTGGTAAGCTCCAACAAGCATTGCTTGAAGCAGGAGCCTACACTGGCAATTTCCGAGACGCAATGGCAGCTGGAGAGATCACTGCAGATGAATTCAACGATGCTATCCTTAACCTCGGTCTTACGGACGTTGCACAAGAGGCAGCTACA
>ERZ779943.56-NODE-56-length-36563-cov-8.79328_pt1 | contig 36563 bp, 30 predicted proteins | sample MGYA00511027_ERZ779943 | MGnify/ENA primary metagenome ERZ779943 (study PRJEB29588, sample SAMEA2144588) | human gut metagenome | biome: human gut; feature: human-associated habitat; material: faeces | place: Denmark | collected 2008/2010 ...
TATATTCCTTTATCCGAAAAGTGTCTTCTACAGTACGAAGTGTAAAAAGTTTATCCATACCTACTCCGGGAAGTCTCGGCTGTGTTGGCTTTGCACCTGGAGAGAGGATCAGCTTATCATAGTTTTCTTCAAATATCTCACCATTCTCTAAATTTTTCACTGAAACCGTTTTTCGTTCCGGATGTATGGAGATAACTTCATGATGAATTTTCATGTTAATACGGAATCGTTTAAAAAAACTCTCTGGTGTCTGTAGTGTAAGTTCTTCCGGGTCTGTGATCACGTCTCCGATATAATATGGAAGCCCACAATTCGCATAGGATATGTATCCGGATCTTTCAAACACAGTAATTTCTGCATGTTCATCCAATCTTCGTATTCTTGCTGCAGCTGTAGCTCCTCCGGCTACACCGCCTACGATTATTACCTTCATCTTATTTTTCCACCTTTCCTGAATAAGCAGCAATGCCACCAATATTATTTACTTTAGAATATCCCATTCGTTGCAACATCCCAGTTGCTTGACGACTTCGGGCTCCGGAATAACAGTATACAAACAGCGGTATTTCTGTATTCTTCACTACCGAAACAACATTGTTAAGTTGTTGCAATGGCACATTTTTACTTTCTGGTATATGCCCTTCCTGATATTCCTGCGGCGTACGAACATCCAGCAGAACTGCACCAGCAGTCTTTTTATATTCCTCTATCCCTTGATTAATATTCGCCTGTTTTAAAAAATCAAAAAATCCCATTAACGCACCTCCTTAAAGCATCTCTAAGATTGCCTTCTTAGGTCTTGCCCCTGAAACTTTTGTTACAATCTTCCCATTCTTCATAACCACCAAAGTTGGAATACTCATAATACCAAATTTACTTGCCAGTTCTGGCTGCTCATCCACATTGATCTTTCCAACTTTGATATCAGGGCGTTCACTTGCTATCTCCTCTATGATAGGAGCCACCATACGACAAGGAGCACACCAAGGAGCCCAAAAGTCTAAAAGAACGGTTTTCTCGGAATCCATTATTTCATTCTGAAAATTATTTTTATTGATATTAATAGCAGACATTTTACAGTCCTCCTTGTTTTTTCTTTTGTGGCTTTATTATAATCTGAAATTCATTTGTTTTCTGTGATATCATCACATTATTATCATGATTAATTTTTAACTAATTTATTTTTTCATCTTATGATCTGATGGCAGTCTCACTTCTCCGGTCCTTTTCTTCATAATCGAGTTCTGTGTCTCCATCTGTGTTGGAATATAATCGCTTTCCTGCAGAAATGCACCTGCCGCCTCAGCATATGATTCATATCCAGCTGCTTTCATCCTCTTCAACATTTTTGCCAAAGCACTGTTCTTGTCTCTACTCACCTGACGTGTGCTGCTGCCCAGTTCCTCTGCTGTTTCTTTAACCTGTTTTCCCATGATAAAATAATCGCTCACGATTTTCTTTTCTTTCTCTGTCAGATCGCTGAAGAGTTCTTTAAAGAAGATCTCAGTTGTAATATCCGATGCAATGTCACGTCCACTATCTGCGATAAAGTCTGTCGCACAACCGTTTTCTGATTCTAATCCACAAAATAATACTGTATTATTTCTCTGATGCTGCTGATCAAACATATAATGTTCCTTATTATAAAAAATATTAAGAACTTCCAGCTCTTCTGCTGTAATATTAGCGTATTTCACCTTCTGATATCTGTCGTAAAATGTGTATTTTCTTTCTTCCATGATTGTTTCTCCGATTTGTCGTTTTTGTTGATTTGATTTGTGACAAATCGAAAATCATGGATATCTGGCATAATGCCTGCCTCTTCCCTGCATCTTGATATGCTCTTCCTTTCCGGCATCTACCTGTTAAAAAGGAAGCTTTTTCAAATCTGCAACCTGTTTTTGGGTATAAAAAAAGGCCATGCCCTTCCGGGCACAGCCTGACGCCTTAAAATTTGAGAAAAGAAAAACCTCCGCAAACATTACGTCTGCGAAGGTCTATTTCTCTCAGCATATCAATTCTAACATGCACGTATTTTCATTGTAATACCATTCACATGCCAGTTTACTGTCAGTTCACTGCCACTTTACTTCCACTTTTCTTCCAGTTTATTTCCTCCATCTTATTCTGTATCTTTTCCGGACGTGTAAATGCCCAGAGCATTGTTGCATACAAACGGATTGCTTTCTTACGGTTTCGATAATAAGTAGTGCTTGGCATATCATCCAGCATCAGCATCACATCTTCATTGGTATTTCCTGCTTCAAAATATCTATATTTCAAAAGCCGATAATACAGCTGTCCATTTTTTGGATAATCCCTCAAAGCTATCAGGGAATCTCTCATGATTTCCAGCAAACAGAGATTCATATCATTATTCAGAAGCTTTTCCTGGATTCTGCGTTTCTCTGCAGTCGCATCGAAATCTACCAGATCATATAACATTTCCTTCAGATGCTTCCCTTCCTCTGCATACATTTCATAATCTATATCCACAAGGTTCTTCTCAATACGGAACATTACTTTAGTATACTGACTCAGCAATAATTCCGTATTCTTATAAGCATCCTCTGCCACTTCTTCCATATTGATAAACATATCCTGTATTCTCTGCATAATTGTCCTCCTTCCCGACCGCTTCCGCAGCCAGACCAATCATTGTATTGTTTGTTCCATTCACAGTCTGTCACTGTCCTAACATCTCTTCATGCAGATTCCGCAGAAATATCCGCTGTGGGATAGCTTCTATTTCTGGCTGATCGGCAACTGTATGATCTATTGAAAGCAATCGGTTCTCACGGGAAAGGATGTATCCCCGACTGCTGATGTTCTCATCGAATATCTATCTCTCCAAAGGGGGCCCTGATTCAGGGCTCCCTTTTAGGACGCCGTTATTTACGTTCCATAAACCATTTATAATTTTCTTCATAAGTCAGATGACAGATTTTTCCACCCACCTGACAGGTATAACGATATCCGGTTCCGCCAGCTTTTCGGCTGGCACAACGCTCCGGTTTTGAAACCTTATCAATCGCATACTTACGTCCATCTTCCCAGACAAACGCTGTAGGGATCAATTCTCCTTCCCGGCTGAATACTGCCAGGACATCTACATACACTTTAGCTGTCATTACAAAACACCTGCTCTCTCCTATCCATGAAAATATGCCTGTGGATGAACCGTATGTTCCTTAGCATTCAGCTGTGCCAGTATCTTATCCTGATACATAAATGCTCTCTGAATACTCTGATAGCCAAACCTTCCACGGATCTCATCTACCACCTGGTCCATCTTTTTGATTTTTTCTCTCTTCGTTTCATCCATAAATAAATCAAGCTGATACGGCATCTCTTCTGATACCAGATCACATCCTCGAACACCAAGACTACGAATTGGATGTTCCCAATTATAGTTTTTCTGGAATAACTCAAATGCAGTTCTGGCAATTTCTTCTGTAAGATTACTTGCCCTGTCCAACTTGCACTGTCTCGTGAAATGATACAATCCATTATCCCGAATCGAGATTTCTACTGTCCTGCATTGAAAACCATTTTCACGAAGCCTGGCTCCTACACTTTCTGAAAGAGCCATCAAAATAATCTTCACGTCCAATTCACTAACAAGATCTCTTGGCGTTGTTGTACTGTTCCCGATAGACTTGATCGGTACTTTATATCCTTCTACCAAAACTGGAGTTTCATCCCATCCATTTGCAAAGGTATGAAGTACCAATCCCATCTTTCCAAGATATGTTTCTAATATAGAAGGTTCTGCTCCTGCCAGATCTCCGATTGTACAAATGCCAAGTTTCTTCATCGTCCGTTCAGTGCTTCTTCCGACCATGAGTAAATCACCTACTGGAAGTTTCCATGCAATATCCTTGTAATTGTCTTTGGAAAACTCTGTAATGGCATCCGGCTTTTTATAATCAGAACCGAGCTTTGCAAATATCTTATTCCAGGAAACACCAATACTTACGGTAACCCCCAGTTCATATTTAATCCGACTGCTGATCTCTTTTGCAATCTTCATTCCGTCTCCCTTGATAGAAGTACTGGCGGTCACATCCAGCCAGCTTTCATCAATCCCAAATGGTTCTCTCTGATCTGTGTATTCACTGTAAATCTCCTGTGCCATTCTGGAAAACCTCAAATAAAGATCCATGCGAGGCGGTACAAAGATTATTTCTGGGCAAACCTGTCTTGCCTGCCACAATGCCATGCCTGTTTTTACTCCGGCTCGCTTCGCAATATAGTTTGCAGTCAGCACAATTCCATGTCTTGCTTCCGGATCACCACCGACTGCCATCGGCTTCCCGGCAAGTTCTGGATGATGCAGCATCTCAACACTTGCGTAAAAGCAATTCATATCTGAATGAAGAATTGTCCTGCTCATAACATTCACCTACCAGTCTTAAAAATCATAATAAAAGTTCTTTGCTTCATATTGACTTTGTGAAGTTTATAGATTATAATTTCTACTAACTTCACGAACATTTGTTTGTATTTTATACGTGATAATGAACTCTGTCAATAGTTTTTATAAAGTTGATGAAGTTACGATTTCAAAAACTTGGAAAGGATCCCACTATGAATTTTTCAGACAAGATTAAATATCAACGAGAACAAAATCATCTGACACAAAAAGAACTTGCAGAACTGGTCGGCGTATCCCAGCGTGCGATCGCAGCTTATGAAAGTTCCGGCACCATCGCACGAATCTCTACTATGAGAAAGCTCGCTCATGCATTGAATGTCTCTTACGATTATTTGAAACATGATGAGATCACAGATCCTTCTTACGGAATTGAAAAAATGGATTATATTGATGAAGTCAATGGACAGCTTGGTGAAAAAGGAGCCAGGGACATCAATGAGATTCTCGAAGCCAACCGTGCTCTTTTTGCTGGTGGCGAACTCGACGAAGAAGCAAAAGATGCTTTCTATCAGGCTGTAACCAAAGCATATCTTTCCTGTAAGATGGAAGCCAAAAAGACATTTGGACGGAAAAAGAAAAACACTGAAATGGAAAGTGATTCATAGGTGTCCGTATTTTCGTACAGCACTTTTGCTACTCTATACTTGCAGCAAACTATCTTATGAAATATCGAGGTGTTTTTATGAGTTCAAAATGTATAAGAGACACTGTTAATAAAGTAAAAGCAAAATATCAGGAAAGTGATCCGTACCGCCTTGCAGCCGCTATGCATATTATTGTTAAAAAGCTTCCGCTTGGAACTGATCCAAACTGTTGCAAAGGCTTCTGTATGCGGGAATGTCGAAAGACCTGCATCGTCATTAACTGCGACCTACCGGAAATCATACAGCAGATTATCCTGATCCACGAGATCGGTCACGCACTCCTTCATCAGAAACCCCTTCAGATCAAGTGTTTTCATGATTTTGAATTATTCGATGGAGTGTCACAATGTGAATATGAAGCGAATTGCTTTGCCGCTGATTATCTTCTGGAAGATGAAGATGTCCTGGAGATGCTTAACGCTGATATGTCCTTTTTCCAGGCTGCCGCAGAACTGAAAGTTCCACCGGAACTTCTTGATTTCAAATTCCGAATGATGAAACGAAGCGGCGTTCAGATTGTAGATTCTCCGATTACTTCCAACAGTGACTTTTTAAAAGATATCCCTACTTCGGGAATAATAGAAAATTACTAAATATGCTATTTTTGAAAAAGGAGATTTTTGAAAATGATCAACTTAAATAAACATAGAATAGACTTTGGAAAAGGGGATGTAGGCATTGGTGTCATCGGTAACACTACAGATTCCGCACAACTGGCATTTTATAATCAGAGTGCACGTCCCATCCATATACTCAAGAATCCAGATCAGAATCCTGGGTTCGAACCCATGGAATTTAAAGAAGAACCTTTTATCATGAGCTTCTCCAATCCTGAAAGCATTGATGCAGTTATTTCAATTTTACAACGTGCCAAATATATTAATTTCACTTCCAAAAACGAACCGCAAAAAACAGAATAGATGAATGATGTATCTTATAAAGAATGGCTGTCTTTTCTCCAATGAGCAGGCAGCCATTTCTCATGTAATTCTTTAATACAAGTCTCCCACATATCCATCTGCTTCCAGATGCATATAGCACTCGTCCACCTTCTCTGATTCCAGAATCCGCAAAACGTGTTCCATACCTGTAGCAAGTTCTTTTGTTTTTAACTCTTCCAGCGGAATCCAATAAACTCTTCCTTCCTCAGAACTCTTTAATTCTCCGGTAAACTTATCCGCTTTATACAAGGTAATAACATAGTGCACTCCGCTCTTATGCCAATGATATAATCCTCCAAGCTTCGGTGCTTCAACCGTAAGTCCTGTTTCTTCCCAGACTTCCCGAATCATAGATTTCTGAAAAATCTCATTTGCTTCTACGTGACCGCCTGGAAAAGTTGTACCGGTATAGCTATCATTTACTTTATCCAGAGCCAGTACATTCCCTTTATGATCCTGAATCATACACATATTCATAAAACAGACCTTCTCAATCTGACTCTCTTCTTTTTCATTCAGAGATTTTCTGACACGTTTGTTGATATCCGATCGTTTGGATTTATAATGCTTGAAGACCTCTCCATACGGAATCCAGATTTCTGCATCTTCAATTTTTTCATAAACAGAATCCACCACTTCTTCCAGATGTTTGTCACTCGGAAAAGTACATTTTTTCATATAATAATCTCTGGTTGCCTGAAACATCCATTCCGCAATCTTTTCTTTCTGCTTCATTTTTAACTGGGAATACTTCTTATTCGTTTGCAGTAATCTCCCATCTATCATCTTATGGTTTTTCCGTGACATCGGTTTGACCTCTTTTCTTCTTTTTCATTCAGATTTTACTATACCACAGAATCATGCTTGCGTCATACTTCTGAGCTTCGATGTCCTCTTTTTCTTCTCTCAGTACCTTATTTATAGAGGGTTCTTTTTTAAGACTCTCTTCCGGCGGCTGTGCCACCGGTAAATAGCAAGGACAGGAAGTGTATATACACTTCCGGAAAACCAGCAATTTAGGGAACCCTGCCCTAAATTAAAAACACAGAAGTCACTACTTCGAAGAACCAAAGAAAGGAGAATCTGCCTATGGCAAAGAGAAAAAGAAATATACAGATTTTGTTTTGTGTTTCCCCAGAAGAAAAAAAGCTTATTCGTAGAAAGATGATTGAATCAAAGACAAAAAATATGGGAGCTTATCTTCGTAAAATGGCAATCGACGGTTACATCGTCAACACCGATACCACTCCACTGAAGAAACAGTATGAGGAAATGCATAAGATCGGTGTGAATATTAATCAGATTGCCAAAAAAGTAAACAGCACCGGTGATCTGTATCCGGAAGAAAAGCAAGAATTAAAAGAGATGGTGAAAGAATTATGGCGTATCTTAAGATCTTCCCAATTAAAGTAACAGACAAGAAAGCTCTGGACTACATCACGAATCCAGATAAAACAGAAGAAAAACTGTTAGTTTCCAGTTTTGGCTGTTCCCCGGAAACTGCAGATCTTGAATTTTCTATGACAAGAGAAATGGCAAAAAAGAATGGAATGGACAAAGGTGATAACCTGGCATTTCATCTGATCCAGTCATTTAAACCTGGAGAAGTTGATGCCGAAACTGCCCATCGCTTAGGGCAACAATTTGCAAACGAAGTACTGAAAGGAAAATATGAATATGTGATAAGCACCCATGTTGATAAAAATCATATCCATAACCACATCATCTTTAATGCAGCAAGTTTTGTTGATCATCACAAGTATGTTTCCAATAAGCGGAGCTACCATAAAATCTGCCGGATCAGTAATCGTATCTGCCATGAAAATGGACTTGCCACCAGTATGCCAACCGGAGAAAAAGGCAAAAGTTATAAGGAGAACATGGAATATCATCGTGGCACCAGCTGGAAAGCCAAGCTACGTGTTGCAGTTGATAAAGCAATCTGGACTTCCATCAACTATGAGGAATTTTTACAAAAAATGCAGTTAGCCGGATATGAAGTCCGACAGGGAAAACACCTGTCCTTCCGTGCACCGGAACAGAAAAACTTCACTTATATGAAATCTCTTGGAAGCTATTATTCAGAAGAAAATGTCCGCATCCGTTTGGCAAAAAACCGTAACAAAATAAAAGCTCCAAGGCATCTGTCCAGAGAAGCTCGCCTGTATATCAATATCTCCACTTATGTTACGACCGGCAATCGAGAAGGATTTGAACGATGGGCAAAACTAAATAACCTGAAAGAAGCGGCACGCACCTTCAACTATCTTTCCGAAAATAACCTGCTGAATTATGAAGATTTCCAACAGCATGTTTCTGATGTTGATGCTTCTGTTAAAGCGGCTGATCAAAGAATAACGCAAATCAACAGTGAGCTGAGCACACAGAAAATCATTCAAAAACACTGTGATTCTTACCGTCTCTGCCGAAAAGTGATTGAAGATTGCAAATCTGCTAAAAATCCAAAAGCATACCGAACCAAACATCAAGCAGAATACCAACTGCACGATTCACTAAAAAAAGAGCTTCAGGATCTCGGTGTTACCAAAATCCCAAGCTCTAATAAAATCCAGAATAGGATAGAAAATCTTGAATCTGAACAAGCTGCTACTGTCCGGGAAAAACAAGAATTGCAGAAAAAGCAGAAGACACTGAATATCATTAGACAGAATTTCACAGCACTACTTAATGCTCCGGAGATGCAAATTCCCATATCAGAAAAAGAGCTAACTCTCTAAAAAGAAGGAGGTACCTACTTTAACGGTGCCTCTTGCTTTTCGTCTAATCTATTTATATCTTCCTCTTTATGCAATTTCCCATATTACAGTTGCCGTATCAGTAACATTAATATCGTCTGCCTCAATATCTATATCATATGCTCCCGGTGCACTCATTTCACATTCCGTACACTCCATTAATCTCATTTCATTCAATGGCTTTGTTACAAAATCTATCTCTCCCCAAGAATAATCAATTGCCTGTATTTCACCCAATTTCACATTTGCTGCTGTTGTAAGCACCTGTGCCTTTTGAATGGAATCCTCGATTGCTTTATGTAACAGCTCATTTTTACATTTTTCTACATCTGCCACTGTATACTCAATAGAAAACTCTGGCCTTAATGAGCTATGAGCCAAAGCGTAAAGGACTTGCCCTAATCTTTTATTATCAGCTGCAAACTCTATTTTCATATGGTGATTATACTTATAACCTTTAAATCTTCGCTTCCAGCTCTTATCTCTGTCCTGATAGCTTTCATATTCTGTATCGACATTAAAATATACTGTTTTAAGGTCTTTTCTCTGAAAACCAAGTTTCTCAAACAAATCCTTGAGAAGCTCTGTATCTTCTGTTGACCTTCGGAGAGTATCTTCATATTCTTTGCAAAGTTCTTCCTTGTTGACATATAACCGGATTTTATCCGGCTTTACTGCTATTTTCCCTTTTCCTGTAACTTTAATTGTTCTCATCATCTTTGCTCTTCCTTTCATTCTCATTATATTCATACCCATTGATTAAAAGCTCTATCATCTTCTTTGTCATCTGAATATACTTACCAAACGGATTAATCACAATTCCATTCACCTGTTCCCAATTAAGTGCCAGACGAAGTATTGATTCAATAGACTGATTCATCTGCACATTTCCAGCAGAACCCTTATGCATCTCTTCAGAAGATGTAAATACTCCAATCCATTCTTTTTCATCAGCATCTTTTACAGTCTCTATTTTAAGTCTTACATCATGGTCAAGCGATGTAGGACGGATTTTGCGGACATTCAAAATAAAAAAGAATGTGGAGGTAACAGACAATGGCAAAATCATTATTTGAGGAACTGGGCGGCAAATACGAAAGGCAAGGGGATTATTTGATACCGTGCTTAACTGTACCCGCCGAAGAAGAACAGGCAATAGGCATCTGGGGGCAACGGCATTTAGATTATCTAAAACAGTACCGTAAAGTTACATACACCAATCTTCTTACAAGCGGCAGGCTAAACGCCTACCTTGCCGACATCAACAGACAGGCACAGGAACGCTTTGAAAGGCTCATAGAGGGCATGAAGCAAGCACAGGGCATAACGGAATGCCTAAAGGAAGAAAACGCCTTAGAATGGACTGGAAGAACGAATAACATAAGGGCTTGTGCGAGGGAGATTGTGGAAAAGGAAATTATTTTTGCATAAACAGATGATTAGTGGCAGGGGGAAATCCTGCCGCTTTTTCTGCTTTAGTTTGTCAGCTTGACAAATAAAGGGTTAAGGAATATAATTAGATTCAGTATTATACAAGGAGTTAATAAATATGCGGCAAGGTATTCTTAAATAAACTGTCAATTTGATAGTGGGAACAAAAAGTAGCAGTCCCGTTTCACTTTTAATATGGGGCTTAGTTTTTTGTACCCAGTTTAAGAATACTTTTATCATGTAATTTTATATGCCCGAAAACATATAAGTGTTTTGGGGCTATTGGAGTTATTTACCCAGTGATAGGAGTATTTATCACTGGGTATTTTTATGCCCTTTTTTGGGTGTTGATAGGAGGAAAATCACATGAAAATAATTAACTTAGGCATTCTGGCTCACGTTGACGCAGGAAAGACAACATTAACGGAGAGTTTATTGTATACCAGTGGTGCAATTGCAGAACCAGGGAGCGTAGATAAAGGCACAACAAGGACAGATACAATGAATTTGGAGCGTCAAAGGGGAATCACTATCCAGACAGCAGTGACATCTTTTCAGTGGGAGGATGTAAAAGTCAACATTATAGATACGCCAGGCCATATGGATTTTTTGGCGGAAGTATACCGTTCTTTATCCGTATTAGACGGAGCAGTATTATTAGTTTCTGCAAAGGATGGCATACAGGCACAGACCCGTATACTGTTTCATGCACTACAGACAATGAAGATTCCGACAATTTTTTTCATCAATAAAATTGACCAAGAGGGGATTGATTTGCCAATGGTATATCAAGAAATGAAAGCAAAGCTTTCTTCGGAAATTATAGTGAAGCAAAAGGTTGGGCAGCATCCTCATATAAATGTAACGGACAATGACGATATGGAACAGTGGGATGCGGTAATTATGGGAAACGATGAACTATTAGAGAAATATATGTCAGGGAAACCGTTTAAAATGTCAGAACTGGAACAGGAAGAAAACAGGAGATTCCAAAACGGAACGTTATTTCCCGTTTATCACGGAAGCGCTAAAAACAATCTGGGGATTCGGCAGCTTATAGAAGTGATTGCCAGTAAGTTTTATTCATCAACGCCTGAAGGTCAATCTGAACTATGCGGGCAGGTTTTTAAGATTGAATATTCAGAGAAAAGGCGGCGTTTTGTTTATGTGCGTATATATAGCGGAACATTGCATTTGAGGGATGTTATTAAAATATCTGAAAAAGAGAAAATAAAAATCACAGAGATGTGTGTTCCGACAAACGGTGAATTATGTTCATCCGATACAGCCTGCTCTGGTGATATTGTAATTTTACCAAATGATGTTTTGCAGCTAAACAGTATTTTGGGGAACGAAATGCTGTTGCCGCAGAGAACATTTATTGAAAATCCTCTCCCTATGCTCCAAACAACGATTGCAGCAAAGAAATCTGAACAGCGGGAAATATTGCTTGGGGCACTTACAGAAATTTCAGATGGCGACCCTCTTTTAAAATATTATGTGGATACTACAACGCATGAGATTATACTTTCTTTTTTGGGGAAAGTGCAGATGGAAGTCATTTGTGCCATCCTTGAGGAAAAATATCATGTGGAGGCAGAAATAAAAGAGCCTACTGTTATATATATGGAAAGACCGCTTAGAAAAGCAGAATATACCATCCACATAGAAGTCCCGCCAAATCCTTTCTGGGCTTCTGTCGGGTTGTCCATAGAGCCGCTCCCTATTGGAAGTGGAGTGCAGTATGAAAGCAGAGTTTCACTTGGATATTTAAACCAATCGTTCCAAAATGCGGTTATGGAGGGGGTTCTTTATGGCTGCGAGCAGGGGCTGTATGGATGGAAAGTGACAGACTGTAAAATCTGTTTTGAATATGGATTGTATTATAGTCCTGTAAGTACCCCCGCAGACTTTCGGCTGCTTTCCCCTATCGTATTGGAGCAGGCTTTAAAAAAAGCAGGGACAGAACTATTAGAGCCATATCTCCACTTTGAAATTTATGCACCGCAGGAATATCTCTCACGGGCGTATCATGATGCTCCAAGGTATTGTGCAGATATTGTAAGTACTCAGATAAAGAATGACGAGGTCATTCTGAAAGGAGAAATCCCTGCTAGATGTATTCAAGAATACAGGAACGATTTAACTTATTTCACAAATGGGCAGGGAGTCTGCTTGACAGAGTTAAAAGGATACCAGCCAGCTATTGGTAAATTTATTTGCCAACCCCGCCGCCCGAATAGCCGTATAGATAAGGTTCGGCATATGTTCCACAAGTTAGCTTAACAGCTTGCAAAAGTCATATAAAATGAGATTTGAAAGGATTAGAGACTAATTATGATGAAATGCGAATGGATATTGTGTCCTGTTTGTGGGAGCAAAACCCGTAATAAAATTAGGAAGGACACTGTTTTGGAGAATTATCCCCTTTATTGTCCAAAATGCAGACAAGAAAGATTGATTAAAGTTGACAACTTGAAGATAACTGTCATCAAAGAGCCAGACGCTTAAGACGCAGAGCCGATGAAATTGTGGAACAATTCACGAATCATCGGCTCTTTTTGTTTCGTATTTGAAAGAACAAACTCACCAAATAAAAAAAACGATATTCGGGTGGGTTATTTTGTTATACCCTAAATTACCCTCTGAATTTGTTTTTAAATTTGGAGGGATTTTTTTATGTCCTTTTTTCGGGCAGTTATCTATCTGCTCATACGAAGCAAAATTTATCAATACATAGCATATCAGAGAACGGCAGGAAACCAGTTAAAAAAATTTCTGCCAGTGCAACGGTACTTCTCACCTTGAAAGTAGAAGTACAATCTCCATACAATAGAATTACTATTTCCTATAACCGTAAAGGTCACAGAGCCTTTGCGGTTTTTCTTTTGTCGATTTTTGTTGGAAAGTGCCGTAGGGCTGTTTCTGATATGCGGTGTCGTTCTCCGCCTCTCCATCTGGATTTTTTACATTTCAAAAATTCAGATGGGAGGTATTTATGGTGAAATATGCACCAAGAAAGGTATATATCAGAGAAAGTGGCGGCTATGTGGAATTATCCTACACGGAGTTCTGCCGTTGCAGGGAATCCGACCAGACCTAAGGTCATGTCGGAAAAGGTCACTTCCTTTGCCTTGTGTCTGCGAAGTTCTCTATGGGTGTCGCAAGCTTCATTGTGCAATACCGTATTACAAAACTTCTGAAAAGCACACTGTTTGTAAAACTCCCTGCTATTAGGTTCCACATTCTCACCTCCTTTCTCGTTGGAAAGTTGGTGGTGCTTCCCCCCTTTTCGCGGGGCAATACGGCGTTTTTCAAAAACGCCGAAGATTTTTTGAAATTTCTTCAAAAATTTTTTGAACGTACAAAATGCGCCCGTCCGAAAAGCCCGGACGGGCGCATAGGCATTGTAAGCAGTATCCAGATGATTAGACAGTTCATATATATAAGCGTAGTTTCCCCCGGTGGTGGGCGGGCTTTTTTTGATAAGTCAATAACTGTCGGATTTTGTCGATATGCTTTTTGCTTCATGGCGGCTACCTCCTTTAACAGTGATACCGCGTCATTTCATTAGAAGATAAAAAGAAACGGCGGCTTTGATTTTTCAAAGCTGCTGCGGAAATCAAAGAACGACAAGCAACAGTTCTGATTTTGCTCCAATATGGTTATTAGGGGCACAAATTAAAATCAAAAAAGAGCCGATAACAGCAGTATTTCAAACTGCATATTATCGGCTCTGCGTCTGTGCGTCTGGCTCTTTTAATTAAATTATTTCTGTTGTTTTTTGGCTTTATTATATGTATTAGCTAACTGTCCACAAGCTGCTTTAATCTCTCTACCATGAGAAACTCTCATGGTAACTTCAAGTCCTGTTTGCTCTAATTGATGTTTGAACGCAACCATTTCTTGTTTTTGTGGTGCTCTAATTTTTGAATTACTCGTCGGGTTGTATTGCAGCACGTTAATCATAACATTTTTGCCCTTAAACCATTTTGCAAGTTGCCTTATATCTGAGGAACGGTCATTTATACCTGGTAAAAGCAAATACGCAAATACCACTTTTCGATTATGCCTTTGAGAATAGGACAATGCTTGCTTAACAACATCTTCAATAGCGTACATGTGCATATGAGGAATGATACAGTTTCTCGCAGCCTGTGTTGCTGCATGTAAAGATATTGTCAACTGAATTTTTAGATGTTCTTCGCGCAATTTTTTTAATTGATTAACTGGACCAACTGTTGATACGGTAATGCCGTCGGTTGGAAAGTTAAGTCCATTTCTATCTCGAAGAATATGGATTGCTGCAATCAAGTTGTCGTAATTGAATAAAGGTTCTCCCATTCCCATAAAAACGATACGATTTACTTTTTGACGTATCAATACAACCTGCTGCACAATTTCAGACGGTGTTAGATTACGAACAAAACCATTGCGTCCGGACTCACAAAAAATACAGCCAACAGAACAACCAACTTGCGTACTTACGCAAACAGTCCCACCATCTCGCCGTTTAATAAAAACCGTTTCAATATACCTGTTATCTTTCAATTCATAAACATACTTTTCAGTATCGCTACTTTTATAGACTTTTTTTGTTGATATTGATAGATTTTCTTTGTGAAATGGCTGTTTATACAATTCCGTATATAAGGCTCTTGCTTTATCCTCTCCAATTACTTCCGACATTTCTTTGTAAGTAAATCCGTATGGGTCATTCAATATTTCCGTAGGTGTACTTTTAGGTAAGTGTTTCATTTAAATATCCTTCCTTTTCAAAATTAAAAAGTTTGTTTTTCAGAGTTTTTGATTATGATTTCTAGTTTTTCAACATCAACGATATGCGTTAATTTACATTTAGGGCAGAAAAGAGGAAAATTTCTTAATACCGTATTATAAAATACTTGAACCCTCGTCTTTCCGTTACAAATTGGACATTTTATCCAATATTTTTCAAGCATAATATTTCTCCTTTTGCGCAAAAAAATGCAGGTCAATTCTCAACATGAGCATTGACCTGCATTTATACATATAATACTACAACAAAATTAAGGCATAGTTTTTATACTATGTCTATACGTCGTTAGTTTTGTTGTATAGCATACGCAAAATAAGCATGACAAAAAAGCCCATATTGAAAATGGGAAAAATCTTTTTTGATTTCAATGCTTATCGAATACGCATGCTATGTAACATAAACATTCCCCCCCTTTTATATAATATTATATACAAAAGCAGCTTGTTGTCAACATATATATATATGAATTATTTTGGCTAACTGATAGAACTACGTAGACATATCCAAGAAGAAAGGGGAACAGTAAAATGTAATAGGGTGAATAACTATGGCAAAAAGACCAGTACCACGATACGACTTTAAGGCTTTTGGGGCAGCGATAAAGGCAGCGCGTGAGGGATGCAAGGAGAGCCGCAAGAAAGTAGGCGACGAAATGTTTATCTCGCCGCGCTACCTTGCGAACATTGAGAACAAGGGGCAGCACCCAAGTTTACAGATATTCTTTGAGCTGATACAGCGTTACCATATATCCGTAGACCAATTCCTTTTAGAAACGCCGCCGGAGAAGAACACGCAGCGGCGGCAGCTTGACGCGCTTCTTGACGGTATGAGCGATACAGGCATACGGATTGTAACCGCAACGGCAAAGGAGATTTCCGAAGTCGAAAAAGAGGGCGAATAGGAATGTCCGACTTAAAACTGAACAGGATTTAGAAACTCCTATATTGGCCAGCTGATCTTCCAATGAAATATTTTCTAACGGCATGAGCAATTCTGTCATGCCAGTATCTGTCATTTCCTCAAGTGGATAGTTGTCTTCTTCTCTTTGAAGCATTTCTTCATTGAAATCTTCTTCTGCCAATTCTTTTTTTCCATGGTAACTGGATTTCTTCTTGCTTCTCTTTTTGCTTCCACTTCTTTATAGTGTCTTCAGTATTATCCTGAAAAATAGAAGTGAAGTAATGGTTTGTATAATATTCATTTTTATTTTCAATTCCTGTTAGAATCATTTCCATGTTATATCACTCCTGTTACAACTGCGATAATTCTAATATATGGGTTTTCTTCAATTTCCAGAGTATCCTTTTCCCAATCCATAAAGTTCGTAAATATTGCTTCTATTTCACGCTCTTTCTCTGATTTTTTACGTTCCATTCCCGGAATTCCTAAGTCAAAGATTGTAAGCTGTGCATCTTTATGTCTTTGCTCTAGCTGCTCTAATCTTTCCATCTCTTCATAAATGTACGGATCTGTCTTCTCTTTATATTCAGCACACTTGTCTGCCATTATCTTTTTAACACGATCAACCACATCTCCAAGAAGTTTCTGTCCTCTTGCTATTTGTTCTTCAGAAACATTCTGTGTATTTGGTACCTTTACATTCAAATGTGTTTTTTGTAATACCTCACTCATCGAAAGAATGCAATCAAACTGACCATTTTTATAAAGCAAGCCAAACCATTCATCAACAACAGTAGTTGACTTTCTGTTTGGTATAAGACCTGCCACAATAAACAGTATTTCTTCTACGCCTATGCTATTTGTCAAACCTAATACAGGTACTTCACTTCTTTTATAAAAAACTCCTGCTTTATCCTCTATCCAATTAAAGATAGGATGTAGTTTCCACAGATATTGAGTTGCTGACCATGCAGTTTCAGCCAAATCATTCTGCATGCAGCGTTTCATATCATTTAAGCAATACTCCCTATCCGGAGATAGTCTCAAATAGTCATCGGATGGCATTGCTTCCGGTGGAATAAGCTTTTTAATACGTTTTTTCACATTATCCGTAAGCTTAATTTCCACCCCCTGCGTTCCCGATAAATCAGAATATCTTATTTCTTCTGTATCAGTAAAAATATCCAATGCATTCTTTAGATAATCAATATCCGAAAAGAGAGTTTCCTCATCGCTATATTCAACTTTAACTTCTTTCTCATCACCAAGACCCATTAATAATTCCAATGGATCAAACTCTTCTTCATCAGAATCCAGAAGTTTCTCGAAAGCATCTGCTCCTGCTCCGCTTTCTATTGCTTTTGCAGTTTCCTCTTCCTCTTCTTCCTGATTGAACTTACCAAAGAGCATAGCAGGATCTCCGATATTTTTAAGGGCCTGTTCCTCTTTCTTTACAAGGATTTCCATGATTCGAGCATCACCCTTAATTCTCGGATTATCACTATCAATTAGCATATATCTGATATCCGGTTGCTCGGTCTGACCATATCTATCAACACGACCATTTCTCTGCTGGAATACCATTAGTGACCACGGAATATCAAAATGAATCAATCTGTGTGATAGATAATGTAAATTGATACCTTCAGAAGCAACATCGGAGGCAACAATAACTCTAATCGGTGATTCTGCTCTACCAAATTCATCTACTATTCTCTGAAGCTCCTTATCACTCATTCCACCATGCATAACCTCAAGCTGATTATCCTTTAACCCAAGATCCTTTTTAAGATTCTCAGCAAGATATTTCATGGTTTCGATTCGCTCTGTAAAGATTACGAGACGATCATTATTCTTCGATGGAGACCATCCATATTCAGTACTATTCAAAAGTTTTAATAACTTAGCATATCTCGAAAAATCCGCAGGGCTGATTAATTCAAGAGCCGCCTTTAATTCTTTAAGTGTTGCTATGTCTGGCATATCACCATCCGGATATTTTTTTTCAAGTTTTCTAAGTCTCGCATCAATACTTTTGATACAAGCAGCTGGCGAAGAGAAAAGTGACTTTTCAAGACTAGTCTTAAACAAGATTCCTTTTCCTCTAGTCCTTGACTCGTCCATCTGTAATTTCATATCTGCAAAAATATCGTAAGCTGCCTCTTCTCGTGCAGAAGCCACACATCTTTCAATCGTAATTACACGTTCTTTAAATGCTCCTGATACCTGATCCTGAATATCTTTCTTAAAACGTCTGATAAGAAGACCTTCAATATCATCCTTTGTATAGTTTTCCTCATCAGCAATTGCAGTCGGATCCAACATATTCATAAGAGAAGCAACTGACTGTCCCTTTCCATCATGAGGTGTAGCAGTAAGCATAATGAGTGTATCTGAACGATTGGCAAGTAGAGAAGCGAGCTTACTTCTCTGAGAACTTCTATCTCCTCTTTTTGCAACATTATGTGCTTCATCAATGACGATAATATCCCACCATGCATTTTCAAGATGAGTACGATAATCCAAATCATTTTTTAAAGTATCAACAGAAATAATCGTTTTGTCATAGTAAAAAAACGGATTATAGTTCGTTGGAAGCTTCGCTCTTACACTTTGAATTCTTGATGAATCTAAGCGCACAAGCGGAATAGTAAAACGGTTCCACATTTCTTTTTGGAACTGTGTCATCATGCTCTTTACTGTTACAACAAGTATTCTCTTTCCGCGTGCAATAAGTTCGGACATAAGTATTCCTGCTTCAAGTGTCTTACCAAGACCTACAGTATCCGCGATAAGAATTCTCTGTCTTGTTTTATTTAATGCCATCTGCGCTGGTTCGAGCTGATAAGACATCAAATCCATTGCAGCTTTATTTCCAATATGAATCTTATTGTCAGTTGGAATCTTGCTTCTCCACTGACTTTCTATGTATACTTTAGACTTTCTAAAAAAAGCAGAATCATCCGGTACAAGAGTAACCTTAGCCGGATCAACAATTTCTATATCATTTTCAACATCCACAAGGAACATTGACTCATAATCTTTTACAAGCTGAGAAAGCCCAATAACATATAGGGTTTGATTTCCCAAACTGTTCGTCTCGACTTTTTTTACCATCCATTCTTCGCCGCGAACAATGATTCTCATTCCCGGAGCATATTTCACTTCAGCCTGTTCCATAAGTATCTTCTCCTCGTATCAATTCTAACTTTCATCTTTTTCCATGCTATTGCCAATCAATAACTTTCATATTCTGTTATAAAATACAGTTATATAATTTCTTCCCTTTTAGGAATTCCCTGTTTGTTAAAAACATTACGGTCTTAATAGATTGTCTTAGAATTTCATTATACTCGAAATTTCCTTCAAATACAATTCTCCAGGTCATCCCAAAAACATATATATTTCAATATTCTCTACTATTTATGTCAGCATAAAACCTTCTCCAATCTGCTTTTGTTATATCATTCAACCGCTTTTTTCGCACTAAAAAAGGATGTAGGAATCAACTTCCTGCACCCTTCATTAGTTGTCTAACACCTACACTGTCCTTACACCCAAATCAGCTCCTCTCTCCGGCTTATCTTTTCCCTGTTTTTCTTGAATAATCTTCTTATTGATTTCCAGCCGTTCATGGATAGATGGCTTCTTCTCTTTTCCTACCGCTGCTTTCTTCTGTGGCACAGACTTCCTTTCCACTTTCCCTGCTTCTTTGACATTTGCCTGCTTCTCTGCTCCAATCACCGCTGTCGATCTGCTCTCTTTCTTATCTGCCACCAGCTGTTCCCGGCGTTCCTGTACTCCTCTTTCTTCCAGACTACAAAAGCTCTGCAGATAAGGCAGAACATGATTCTGCATATCCGTCAGATCTTCCATGTATTTCTGGAACTCTTCATTCCCCTTGCCTTTCTGATAGTTGATCCAGCTTTCGTCCGTCAGTCTCATCTCATTCTGCAGCTTTAACTGACTGAGAAGACCTCCGTTGCCAGTACCAATATCTATTTTCCCTTTGAAATGGTGCAGCATCTGGTCACCTTTTTCTGCATAATATACCGTTACAAACATCTGTGCAGTTGTCGTTGGTTCATTGGTTTTGGGATTACGCTCAGCATACCATGCTTTGTCCTGTTCTGCGGTCTGGGAATTCAGATCAGATAACTTCTGGCATCGTGGATTCATGAACTCACTTTTCTCGCAGTAATTGACATACACCATCGGCTCCATATCTTTCGGAAGCTCTGGTTCATAGGACTTCAATCGCTCGATCAATACTCCGGCACGGACTGACAGATTACATTCTTCCTCTACAATGTCCTTCAAATAAGAGATATAAGAATGCGTATTGCCACTCTGTAAATCCAGCATCACCTCCTGTACCGTATTCTCTCCCTGCTCCACATTATCACAATATTCATACGGATCAAAGGCTTCTGCAATCTCATCCAGTGCTTCCGCCAGTTGTTCTGTATTCATTTTCTCCGGATACATCGCTTCCCGAACATCCTTCATCGGTACATATTTATAGTCCGGCAGTGCTTCATGAATTTTTTCTATTCCTTCCCGAATCAGTGGAAGCTCTCCAAAGAAACGAATACCATCCATGCAATCACCATGAACAGTATCTCCTTTTACAACAGCAAACTCTCCTTCATCGTAGTAACTGTCTTCCGGATCACGGTAGATAATACCCATACTACATACAAGATAGGCATTTTCCGGATTTTCTCTGTATTTTTGATAGACTGCGGCAATCTGATTGACATCCGTACTCTTCTCATAACCACCCATATCATGGAACTCGTCACATTCTGCAGCAAAGTATTCCAGATACGGTTCTTTCTTCGGCAACATATTATTAAGAACGTCATCGATCATGTTGTAATTTGCTTCTTCCAGTTCTTCCACCTTTGCCAATGGCTTATACTCGCCCTGGCTTTTCTGAATTTCTGCCATTACAACTTCATCCATTTCTTCTACTTTTTCCATAAGGAGATCATAATCTCCACGAATGCATTCTCCCGTCCAGCCTTCCTCTTCCAGAAGTTCCTCTGCTGCTTCTTCGATGGAAATTTCATCATTTTCATACACACCGCCATCTATCAAGCGGAACTCTTCATCGTAAAAGGAGTAGTCATATCCTTCTTCTGTGGTCTGAATTGCAAAATACCGTTCGCCCACCTCATATGCCAGTTCACTAAGAGATTGTTCTTCCAGATTCAAGAAATGATCCAACTGTTCAAAACTGATGCTGTCTACAAAATGTGCGGTTACATTTTCTCCGTCATTTAAAACCACGATATCACTGACGGACAGAGAATGTCCTCGGAAGTCTTCTGGTCTGTCAATATTGAATCTTTCAAAAATATCATCCAGCGACATATTTCCATATAATTCTCCCACATAGACCAATTCATAATCTTCTTTTTTAATCTGCATTCCGTGACTTTCAATGAAGCTCATATTCATAAACGCATAGTTTTCACCCGGTGAATCATCTTTAATCTGATAAATACCAAATGTTCGTCTTGCCCCTAATAGCAGATTTGCTTCTTTTAAAGACTGAATCTGCGGATATTTCTGCATCTCCCATTCCAAATTACGAAATCGTTCCAGTTCTGTCGCAGACATCTGGTAATGCTCCGGGCCTCGTTCAATCTCCATTCGCTCTGTAACATAAATTGGTGATGAAAAACTGGTAATCAGGTAGATATCTGCTCCGGCATCATATAATTTCAGTGCTTCTTCCTGGTCGATTACACTCATCGGTTCCTGAAATGCTCCAAAATCTTCGTCTGCATAATCCAGATCTTGATCCCTTATCCGTTCCCACATCTGTGATTCCATGCCAAACAGACCTTCATGTGCCTGTATCATTTCTTTACTTGCATACTCTCCCTTACTGCCATCACTGCCCAGGCAATAAATTTTAGAACCCATTCTGTGATAATCCAGGGCTGCTTCTTTTCTAAGCGGCACCATATCCTCTGCTGTATATCCATAATCCCGAAGTTCCAGCTTGCCGATGGTTGGATCTGGTAAGTCCTGAATATCCATTTTTGCGTCATCCAGAAGTTTCTCTACTCTATCTTCATCTGCCTGATTGATTGCATCTGTCAGACTTCTTACCAGCGTCCTTACTTTCTCTTCTTCGCCAATCAGATTTGCATATTCAAAAATCTGTTCTTTTACATCCGCTGGAATTGCTATTCCCATGTGTTCTGCACGGTCTATTTGTTCCTGCGTATATTCCTGCATTTTCTGCGTTTCTTTTCCTGTTATCATAATTCTCGCCATACAAATTCCTCCTGTATTCTGAAAAATGGCAGAACATTCTTTCTACCAGATTATGCCATCTTTCCTGTTTTCCTATTCCAGACCGAAGTCCCGGTTTCTGTTTTCCCTGCCATTCTCGCTTTCCCGCTGGCTTTTTTCTTTATAAATCTGCAATTTCTCATGGATAGAACCACGTGCTGGTCTTTCTTCTTTTGGTTCTGATCGTTCTGCTTCTGTATCTTCCCGCTCATCCATATTGAGAAGAGCATTTAACTCTGACAGCCGCTCCAGTTTCTGGTTCAGTTCCTCTTCTTTTGGGAATGGCTTTCCAACTTCCTCTTTGGCATTTGTAAGCTGCTCCTGTACCGTTTCCAATCGTTGCTCCGCTTCTGCCAGTTTCTCCGGATAGCTTTCCAGAAGATTATTGATACGTGTGATATTTCCCAGGGCATCTGCTCCCAGATGGACTTTCGATACCGATTCATGCTTCACAGACAGGATAAACTCCTTACTCCAGCTGTCGAACTGGATTCTCATGTTGAATCCCTGATAGTTTCCGATATCCATTGCTGCATCGACTGCTTTCATGTCCTTGCAGACTGCCAATAGTGCCGCTCCTGCTTCTTTCTTTTCTGTAAATACTTTGCCGCTGATCTCCATGGAAAACTGTTCCGGATCTGTGATTTTATGCTCCTGATAATGGGCAATATCCGCTTTGTAGCTATCAATAGTCTCGGTCAATTTTGCAATCTGCTGTGGAAAATTTCTTGCAATATCATCTTCCAGACGGTACTGGTTATTCATGTGATTGGCTTTTAAAAGTTTCAGTTTTGCCACATCCACGTCCAGTGCCATCTTTTCTTTTACTGCCGGATTTCCAGTTGCCAGTGCCTTAACCTCTGCATAGGACAGTGCCGCTTCGTCCACATCTTCGCAGCTTCTGACCGGTGCTTTGCTCGTCATAATCTGGGAGATGAACTTCTGTTTATTTTCGATCAACTGCCACATGTAGCTGTCGAAGGTGGATTCTGTCACATACCGGAAGATATGAACCTTTTTATTATGGTTTCCCTGTCGGATAATACGTCCTTCCCTCTGCTCCAGATCAGACGGTTTCCAGCCAATATCCAGATGATGCAGAGCAATCAGACGATCCTGCACGTTGGTACCGGCACCCATCTTTGCTGTTGAACCAATCAAAAAACGAACCTGCCCGGATTTTACTTTTCCAAACAGCTCCGTCTTCTTTGCTTCTGTATTTGCATCATGAATAAAAGCAATCTCTTTTTTCGGTACGCCTTTCGCTATCAGCTTCTGCTTCAGGTCATCGTAAACATTGAAACTGCCATCGCCTTTCGGTGTACTCAGATCACAGAAAATGATTTGTGTGGATTTCTGTGCTGCTGTATCTTTCCAGATCTCATAACTTTTTTCTGCACAGACCGATACTTTACTTCCCGGATCATCCGGCAATAATTCATTGACCAACCGCTGATCCAGTGCCAGTTTTCTTCCGTCATTGGTAATTTTCAGCATATTGTCTACACTGGCATCTACACCACCGTTTCTTACCACTTCCGCACGTTCTCCCAGGCTTGCTACGATTTCTTTCTGCTGTTCTGTTGGTTTCAATACTACAGTTTCGTATTCCGCTTCCGGCACGGGCAGATTCAACTGATCCGAAGTCTTGATATCAGCAATCTCCTTGAACATATTCATCAGTTCCGGGATATTATAGAATCTGGCGAATCTGGATTTTGCCCGGTATCCTGTTCCTTCCGGTGCAAGTTCAATGCTGGTCACAACCTCTCCAAATGTGGATGCCCAGGAATCAAATAATCCCAGTCCCATATTCTGCAGTTTGCTGTTCTGAAGATACCGCTGCATGACATAAAGCTCCGTCATACTGTTACTGATCGGTGTGCCCGTGGCGAAAGTAATGCCTTTCCCACCGGTAATCTCATCCAGGTACTGACATTTATTGAACATATCCGCAGATTTCTGTGCTTCATTCTGGGCAATTCCGGCTACATTTCTCATTTTTGTATAAAGGAACGCATTTTTATAGCTGTGTGCCTCGTCTACATACAGATGATCCACTCCCAGTTCTTCAAAGGTAACTACATTATCCTTTTTCTCTTTCTGATTCAGCTTCTCCAGTCTTGTCATCAGTGTTTTTCTGGTCTTTTCAATCTGCTTTACCGTATAGCGGCCGCCATCCTGCTCATATCTTGCACTCTGGATTGCGATTTCCAGATCGTCAATCTGCTTCCGCAGCATGGCTTCCTGCCTCTCATCAGAGATTGGGATACGCTCAAACTGGGAATGACCGATGATAATCGCATCATAGTTTCCCATAGCGATTCTGGCACAGAACTTTTTCCGGTTCGCCGGTTCAAAATCTTTCTTGGTTGCCACCAGGATATTGGCTCCCGGATATAACTGCAGGAACTCGGCTCCCCACTGCTCTGTCAGATGGTTCGGCACGACAAATAGATTCTTTTGTGATAATCCCAGACGTTTGCTCTCCATTGCAGCCGCTACCATCTCGTAGGTCTTCCCAGCTCCTACTACATGAGCCAGAAGCACATTATCCCCGTAAAGCTGATGTGCGACAGCATTTTTCTGATGTGGGCGAAGTTCAATTTCCGGGTTCATTCCTGGGAAAGTCAGATGACTGCCATCGTATTCACGGGGACGGATACTGTTAAACCGTTCATTATAAACTCTTACCAGTCTTTCACGTCTCTGTTGATCTTTGAAAATCCAATCCTTAAATGCTGCTTTCATGGCATCCTGTTTCTGTGATGCCAGCATAGTTTCTTTTTTATTGAGGACACGAATCTCATCCCCATTTTCATTGACACTCTTATCATAGATACGAACATCTTTCAGATTCAGTGTATCTTCCAGAATCCGGTAAGCATTTGCCCTCTCGGTTCCATACGTTGCATAGGCAAACGCATTTCTTGGACTGTCTGCATTTTTCCCGGTAATCCGCCACTCACCATTCACCTCAGAATATTTTACCTGTATCTCCTTCTGTGCAAGATACCACGGAGTATGAAGCAGTTCCCTCATAAAGTCCTGATAATCCGATGGTTCAATCCAGGTTGCCCCAATCCTTACTTCGATTTCAGATGCTTCCAGTTCTCTTGGCTGAACTGCTTCCAATGCACGGACATTCGGTGTGAATTCCGGGTGATTCTCTGCAAAGGTTCTTGCTGTGTTTAACTTCTCCCTGACATTTCCAGATAAATACTCATCTCCACTCTCCCACTGGTCTGTCAGTGGGTTCTTAAATATAACTCCAACCAGTTCCTCCGTGATTTTTTCTTCTGTCTTTCCTGTCAGCTGTGCCATATAGGACAGATCCACCTTTGCTCTTTCATTCAATGATAATGCTAAGGCTTCTGTCGCAGTTTCCACACTGGTTACCGCCACTGCCTTTTTGATGGTTCGTTTCGTAAACATGTCTGCTTTTCGCTTCAATGTTCCATCTTCGTTCAGGTCTTCCAGAGAACACAACAGACAATAAGAAGCGTCATCAGAAAACGCCCGCTTGTTTGCATTACTTCCGATGACTCCATACTTTGCTGTGTAAGCATCATATACTTGATTCAATTTCTCCTGCTGTTTGTGAATTTCTTCATCTGTTACGGATTCTTCCATCTGCATGGCAATCAGTTCACGCACCGTGTCTCGGATCTCCACCATACCTTTTACACGTTCTGCAGTAGCGGCAGGCATCTTTACCTGATTCATCAGAGAGTTAACACGGTAATATACCTGATCATCTACAACCGCATAACTGTAATTACGAACATTCGGATCTGCCGGGATACTCTCTGGTACATCATCCAGTTCTGCATCCACATCAACTGCAGGTGCCATATTTCCATGAATATTCCTGACAGCTTCTGCAAGCTGGACTTCAAGATCAGCACCTTCTATCGGCATACAGGTTGTTTCCATACCATACGGACCGGATACCTCTTTCATCTCACCCAGAATCATTTCCGGATGTTCTGCAAAATACTGATTGACCGTAATTCCATTGGCATCACTTCCAAGATTCACCCACTCCGGCATCTCTTTTGTCATGCTGTCACGCTTCTGGAAGAATAAAATATCTGCACTGACTTCCGTTCCTGCATTTGCTTTGAATGCTGTGTTCGGCAGGCGGATGGCTCCAAGGAGATCGGCACGTTCTGCCAGATACTTTCGGACTTCCGGTGATGCTTTATCCATGGTTCCTTTTGTTGTGATCAAAGCTGCCACACCACCCGGACGCAACTGGTCGATTGTCTTTGCCAGAAAATAATCGTGAATCATAAAATTATAGCGGTCATATTGCCTGTCATTCACTTTATAAGCTCCAAATGGCACATTTCCGATTGCCACATCGAAGAAATCATTCGGATAATCTGTCTTCTCAAAACCTTTAATCTGGATATTGGCATCTGGGTAAAGCAGTTTTGCAATTCTACCGCTGATACTGTCCAGTTCCACACCATAGAGTTTTGACTGGTTCAGCTTCTCAGGAAGCATTCCAAAGAAGTTACCAACACCCATGGATGGCTCCAGGATATTTCCTTTTGTAAATCCCAGATTTTCCAACGCCTGATACATACTTTCAATCACGATTGGCTGTGTGTAATGGGCATTTAAGGTAGAAGCTCTGGCTGCTGCATATTCTTCCGGTGTAAGGACTGTCTTTAATTCCAGATATTCCGTCTCCCATGCGGATTTTGTTTCATCGAAAGCATCAGCAAGACCTCCCCAGCCTACATATCGGGATAAAATCTCCTGTTCGTCTGGTGTGGCATTGCGGTTTTCTTCCTCGCATTTCTTTAAAAGCTGGATTGCCATGATATTAGCACGGAACTTTTCCTTTGGTGTTCCCTGTCCCAGTTCATCATCTGTGATATGGAAGTTTGTTGCTGGAATATCAGACTGTTCTGGTGTTATATCTTCCTTTTTTTCTGCATCTTCTACTGCTTCCGGTTGTGTCTCAACTTCCGACGGTTCCTGATTTTCCTCTCGTATTTCCTGCTGATCAGAGCCTTCCTGCTCCACTTCCAAAGCCTGCTGAGCTCCTTCCAGATCCGCCTGTCTCTGTGCTTCCTGCCGTTCTTCATACTTTTCCAGTTCTTCCGGTGATAAGAAATCATCGGTGCGAATCAGCTGACGGACACGTTCTGCAACCTTATTCCACTTTAATAGAACTTCTACATCTGGACTGCCAATCTTCCCTTTCGCAAGTTTTAATCCTTTCGCATCATGGGAAGCATCGGATTCATACGCTCCCGGTATCCCAGGTGCTGCTCCACCTGTACCATACTCATTTTTCAGAAACTCAGCTGCATCCTTTATATCGTGATGTTCCATGAAATACTCATAGATCCGATTCCGTCCTCCGGCAGTGATCCCGCCTCTTCTAAGGACTGCATCTATCTCATCCTGTGTGATAAAGGAAAGGGCCGGACGTTCGACCGTAAATTTCTGGTCTACCCAGGAACGCTCCCTCTGGAGATCCTGAAAACGCTGGAAATATTCCGGATTATGCTGAATCTCCCACCTGCGATAATCTTCTGGATTCTCATCCATATCTTTCTGCAGCCATTCAAAGCGATGGGCAATTGCATCTGCTTCCGCTGAATCTGTCCAAGCTTCCCGCACGACATCCTGCCAATCCGAATATGATTGCTGCTCCTCCCGGTTTCTGCTGGTATCCCGAAAATGGAGTGCAAGAAGATTGGTCATTTCTTCCTGCTCCTGTTCAATGGCGTTATTGGAAATCAGATTATCCACGTAACTTCTATCCTCATACATATCCCGGATTCTGTCCGCCGCTTCTTCCCACGTAACCATGCGATCAAAGTTTCTTCTGGCGGAATCTCCCCGTCGGATACGGATACCATCATTGTCATACCAGATACTGATTTTCTGTCCATCTATGGTAAATCCTTTTCCACCTGTTTCATATTCCTCCTTCAGGAAGTTCTGCATTTCTTCATTATCCAGACCTTCAATCAGTCTTGCCGTAATATGAAACAGTGTATTTTTCTGTCCACTTCCCGTGCGGAGAATATCATCTACTACTTCATCAGAAATAAGAAAAGCGGCTGGCTGTTCTAATGCAGCTGCCGCTTTCCTTATTTCTCCTAACTGTTCCTCTTCTGTCGGGAACAGACTTAATTGTAAATAATCTCCTGAATTACCAGTTCCTCTGCCTGTGCTTTGATCTGGTTCATGTGTCTGGTCCATGCCATCCCGTCTGCCATTTTGTCCGGTGCCGGGTTTTTCTCCAGAAGTTCTGACATCAGGTTGTCTACTCTCTGCCTTGCCTGGCTGTCGATTTCCATCAGATGACTGTCCAGACGGTTCTGTAAGGTCAGAATGTTGAATCTGGCTACTTTGTGGTTTCTCAGATACTCTTTCCTCATCAATCCGTACTTCCCGATCGTTCCTCTCGTCTCCTCCAGACTGATATCCGGAATCTGGTACTCTCCATTCTGGCTGTAAGTGATCTCTCTCATGCTCTGTTTCCTCCTTATTTTCTCCTCTATCTTCTGTGTTCCTTGTTTTACTTTCACGAATTAACGTGTTAAATTCATTATAAGCTACTTCTTTTTCTTTTGCAACCGTTTTCAGATCTTTTTCCAAGTCATTCAACACATATCGTCCAATCTGCATCAATACCGGTCTGCTGATCTCATTCACAGAACTTCCAAGGTGTCCAATAACCTTTAACTGGTTAAAATCTGTAATATGACGAAAATCCTCTGCATCAAGATATTCCTGCACATCCAGTCCGCATCGGTTCAGTAACACATACCAGACACTGTTTGTCATCAGTTCCCGGAACTCCACTTTCTGATTCTGTTCATCCAGATCTTCCAGAAAAGTGCCGGCTACATCCATTTGCAGTTCGTCGAAAGCATCCGGCAACCAGGCCTGCACACTTTCTTCTGCCGCCTGGTGAAGAACCTCTGCTAATCCTCCCTCTGTTGCTTCCAGTGCCAGCCGCTCCTGCAGATAATCTGCCACCAGTTGTTCTCCTTCTGGATTAAGATTCCATAACTGCGGATCTCTGCCCAGATTTTTTACCTTATAAGTATCCTGCACATCAAAAACATATCGGAGTTTCGTTTTTGGTCCGGATGTGTTATCTATCAGGGCAATTCCTTTAGAACCCTTTTTAATCCATCGGTACATCTTCTGGTTCCATATTTCCATGGATGCCACGGCTGTTGCTCCCGGACGCTGTGCATAGATCAAGAGCTGTTCCGGAAAAGTGTACCGGTACAGCCTGGATGCAGTATTTAGAAACCGCATCCATTCCTGCGGATTGGCAGCAACATCCTTTGCCACTTCCTCCGTCAGAAGTTCCATTGCATATAATTTATTTGCCATCTGTTACTCCCTTTCTTCTTCCCACTTTTCTTCTACAACATCGGCAATCCGTTCCATTGCCCTTGTCATAGAAGGAAAATTACTACTGTTACTTGCTTTTCCAATCTGATCAATAAGAAATTCCGGCATATCTGCAAGTGCTCCGGCAATCATAGCCTTTACCCGGATATCCTCCAGCATAAGAAGCTCTTTTACACCAAATTCTTCACCAAATACATCCTGATATCTCCGTAAGTCATCCAAAAGATATTCCGGTTTTAAATCTCTATCCATTTCCTTTCTTTTATCATCACCATATAAACACCAGTCCATATTCTTTTCTCCTCCATCTTCATAAAATTAGGGACTGCTCACACAGTCCCCTCAAAATCATCGTTATTTCTCGTTATAATACTGAGGCAAGGTCTTTCGCCCTATTCTTTGGGATTGTATCTGTCCCTTTTGCTTTGATCTCCGCCTTGGCTTTCTCCAGTTTTCCATGGATTCCACCTTTTGCTTCTGTTCTCCCAGTTGCTTTTTCTGCTGCTTTTTCTTTCTCCAGACGTGCTTCCCTGCGTTCGGCATTTTCCATAACTGCTGTCTTTCCATCACAGAACTGAACCTTATCCGAAAGCTGTTCCTGCCTCTCTACCTGCGTCTCATTGACTTCCTGTACCATGGCATTTAATTCCGGTACTTCAAACATTCCGTTATCAGGAAGAATCAGCACCTCATGAATTGAAGAGGGAAGAACAAAATAATCACTTCCCAGGCATTCACCGATCTGCTTACGAATATCTTCCTGCAGTAACAGTGATGCACCATTCATTTTTTGTGCATTTGAAAGACAGAACATTGGATTTTCCATTGCTTCAACATTCAGTTTTTCATTCAAAAGATTTTCTGCTTCTTCACCAAAAATCATGGATTTTATCATTTCATTCATGTCCATCAAAACAACACCACGATTTCTGTCTGCCGCCACTGCATCTGCCTGGATTTGTTCTGCTGTCACACCCCATTCATTCATAAGATTGACAGTAACCGGAATACTACCAATTCCTCCCTCGTTTTCTTCCACATTCACTGCGTAATATGCTGCAAAATCTCCATGTTCGGTAACAACTTTATCAGCCAGGCGTTCTTCATTCCATTCCCGGTCACAGATTCTCACCTGTAATTTGTCCTTCATTTTTTCATAATCCAAAATATCCGGAAGACCCATATTGATAAATGCCGCTTTGTCCTGCACTTCAATACGCATATCTGCCACATCACCCACACAGGAATCCAGATTTTTTCCATTGACATATTCCATATAAAGAGAATCCAGATATACCATCGGCACAGCTCTTTGATCACCCTGTGGAATTGAAATGCCAGTCAACCTTAATCCATTATTTTTTGCAACTTCTTCAATACGGATTTCTCCATTCTGATATGAATCCGGCAAATAGTCTTTTACATTATCTTTGACATATTCATAAAATTCTTTTCTGTTCATCATACGCTTTTACCCCTTTCTGATCATGTGATGGTTCATTCTTTTCCTGCTGACCATCTGCTCGGCTTTTTTCTGATAAGCCATCATTCTTTTTAAAGTTCTCTCCTGGTTCTTTCTTGCTTCCTGTCTCTTTTCCATTGTTTTCATCATATTTTTCTGTCCCTTTCTGTGAATTTTTGTATTTTAAAGGGAGCCCTGATTCAGGGCCCCCTTTACTGAGGATTACTGTTTTCTGATTTTCTTTCTGCTGATATAAAGTCCTGCCATGCCTCCGGTAGAGATAAGCAGAAGCAGAATCGGCAGCCAGATATTTGTGTTATCTCCTGTCTTCGGTGCATCTGATACCTTCGTCTCTTCATGGGACTGCGGCACATCTGGTGTGCTTGGTGTTTCCGGAACTTCCGGTTTCTCATTTGTCAGATTGAAAGTAACTTCTACAACCGGCGTACTGTCGTCTGCGTAGGCAAATGTCACTTCATGCTTGGTCTGATCCAGTGTGTATCCATCCAGTGTTTTTGTCTCCACCAGATAATACTTGATTGCTGTATCATATTTGCCGTTCTTGAATGCGGCAATCTCATACAGCTTACTCTCGGCATGACCGGCAGCATCTGTTTTTAAGGTTTCCAGGACCTTTCCTTTGCTGTCACGGAATTCAAATTCTACTCCTTTCAGCGGTTCCCCAGATGATTTATCTGTCTTATTGAGAATGACTTTTCCCTTGGCAGTATCATCTTTCATAACCACTTTCTGGATTTCTCCAGTATCCTTCACCTCAAATGTCACATCCGATGTCAGAAGATATCCTTTTGGTGCCTGTTCCTCTCGTAAGGTGTATCTACCAATTGGCAGTTTTTCAATATAGTGTGCCTCCTCTGTGGAAGTCCAGCTCTCTACTACCTGATCGTCCTTATCAAGAATCGTTAGTTTTGCACCAGGAATCTCTGTATCTCCTGTGATATCTGTCTTGCTGATCTGAACCTTGGTCACATCATCTTTCATCTCATGCTTCTGAATCTCAGCTGTATTCTCAACCGTAAAGGTAATGCTCTCTGCAGTAACATATCCGTCTGCCGGTTTTGTTTCCGTCATGGTATACTCATTACCTACAACAAGTTCTTTGATCACATGAGATTCTTCTGTAGAAGTCCATTCATCCACAACATTTCCATCTGCATCCGTCACTTTCAGGTGTGCACCTGGAAGTTCTTTGCCTGTGGTCAGGTCTGTTTTTGTCAGTTCCACTGTGGTCGGCTGATTTTCAAACGTAAAATCATAGCTTACTTCTGCCTGATCTTCTCCGGCATATTCAAAGGTAAACTCCTGCACTTCTTCCGTTGTCACAAATCCGTCCGGTGCACTGTTCTCTTTTACATAATATTTTCCATCTACTGGAAGATCTGCCGCAAAAGTGATCTGTCCTTTCTCATCGGTTGCTTTCTGCTCGATGAGGGAATCTTTCTCAAGCAACACATCTCCGTTTACATTTTTGATATCTTCACTGGTATAAAGGCCGAAGACGCCGCCTGCAAGAACACGGTCTGTATCTTTTTCTTTCTTCAGAACAGTAACCTTTACTTTCTGACGGGTATTCTGCCATTTTTCATCATAAGTGATTACCGGTGTGTCCTGATCACGGTAGGAAAGATCAACATATCTCGGTTCTCCATCCAATACATAGCCATGGGCAGTTTTAACTTCTTTCACATAGTATTTGCATGCCGGGAGATTATCCATCTGTGCAATACCATTGGAATCTGTAGTAATAGTTCCTACTTTTTCATCTGCTTTGTAATAATCTTTGCTGACACCATCTGCCGCTTTGATATCTTCCGCAGCAAATACATCGAAAGTCACATCTGTAAGGCTTCCGGTTACATATTCGAAGAGATGCTCCACAGTGCCTTTTACATTGTCCAGAAGTGTCACTTTATCCAAAAATTCTCCATTTTTGTTGATGATTAAAAGTCCTGTCGGCACTTCATCTTTCATCTCTACCTTCTGAATCTCTGCGGTATCTTCCAGTGTGAACTTCACATCCGTTGCTTTCAGATATCCATACGGTGCGATTTCTTCACGAAGGGTATATTCCTCCCCAACGGTCAGTCGTTTAATCACATGTGGCTGGTCTTTTACAGAAGTCCACTGATCTACGACATTCCCCTCTCTATCAAGAACGGTGAGTTTTGCTCCATCCAGTTCCACACCTGTTGTCACATCTGATTTTGTAATTTCAACCGTTGTCGGCTGATTCTTCTTCACTGTTTTCAGTTTTACTGTCTTCACGTCCTGTCCCTGATAAGAAGCATCCAGATTCAGAACTTCATCGGAAGAAACGAATCCTGCCGGTGCCTTTAACTCTTTTACATAATACTGTCCGAGTGGCAGATCCAGCGTACAGGAAGCAATTCCATCTTTATCAGAAGTCATTTCCTGTAACAGGGTATCAGCGTTGACAATGACTTTGCCTTCTGCTTTGATATCATCTTTGTTATAAATGCCAAAGACTGCACCTTCTACCGTTGCTCCGTTTTCTGCATCCTGTTTTTCTACCTGGATTGCAACTTTCTGTCTGTCATCACCAACAGTCACTTCCTGTTCGATCACAGGTGTATCCTGATCTGCATAGACAAATGCTACATCCGATCTGTCATGGTTCAGAACAAATCCTTCCGGTGCTGTTTTTTCTACCACATAGTAAGAACCAAGCGGCAGGTTATCTGCAACTGCTTTTCCGTCTTCCCCGGTCGTTACCGTTGTTACCAGAGCATCTTTTGCATAAATCAGCTGTCTGTTTCCATTTTCATCTTTCTGATAATCCGGTGTGTAGATATTTTCCGCTGCATAGACGTTAAACTCTGCACCTTTCAGATATTTTTCTTCATAAACAAAATCCTTTTTGAATCCACTCAGCATCTCACCTTTTTTATAGATCGTCAGCTTTCCTTTTACCGGATGATTCTCGTAATCAACAGTGATAATGGCATCGCCGCTTTCTGAATCCATCTGATAAGCAGTGTTTGCATCAACAGCAATCTCCATATAATTCTTGTTGATTGTGTACCCTTCCGGTGCGTTGACTTCCTCAATCCGGTAATGTCCGATTTTCAGGTTCTTTGGCATGATCAGATAACCCTGACTGTCTGTAAAATAGGACTTGTGTGTGGTTGTCACAGGATAAGTAGTTACCTGCTCCACATATTTTTTGTTATCCAGGTCATATACCTTAAATTCTGTTCCTGCAATCAGGACGGATTTCTTTGTTTCATCGTCTTTTTTCACAATTTTCAATTTTGCCTTGAACTCTTTGTCCAGAAGCACACGCCAGATCTGTGGCTCATTCGGATGGTTCTCTGTGATATTCACTTCAAAATCATCGACTGGCTTGTAATTGTGTGGTGTTGTTGTTTCACGGACAATATAGCTTCCAAATGGTAATGGAATACTGCAGGCATAACCTTTTTCATCTGTAAAAATCTCAGTAGCTCCGTTTTCTCCACTCACTACTGGTTTAGCAGAATCAAAATCATAGCTTCCATCTGCTTTCTTTGTAAGGGAAGATTTCAGATAAACTGTAAATCCGGCTCCGGATAACAGATCTGCATCGGTCTTTCCATTGTTGGCTGCTTTGATAATCTGGAACGGCTGCTTGATCACCTGTTCACTGGAAATGCATTCTCTTTTTACTTCTGCAGTCATATCACCTTCATAACTACATTCAAGATCATGTTCTTCTGTATCTGCCAGGTATCCGGTCGGTGGTGTGATCTCCTTGACGTAATATTTGCCAAGATATAAGCCATCTACAGAAGCCTGTCCTTTTTCATCCGTTGTAAGAGAAGCCACCTGTTCCCCTGCTTTATAAATCACACCGGTTGCTCCATCCGGATGCACGATATCTTCACGGGCATATAATCCGTAGACTGCACCTTTCAGTGTTGCATCGCCCTGCGGAACGGCTTTTCCTGTTTCTTTATCAACTTTGAATAAATTGATTTTTGCTGTCACACGGTCATTGCTGAAGGTATGGGCGAAAGATACGGTTGCTTCTTTATCATTGGTGTAAGAGAACTTGAACGTATACACGTCTTCTGTATTTCTTACATAGCCTTCTGGTGCCTGGTCTTCTTTTACGGAATAGGAATGATTGATAGGCAGATCTGCTGTGAATTTTGCCTTTCCATCCTCACCGGTAGTGGCTTTCTCAATCAGGGTGCCTTTCTTTACAACAACTACACCATCTGCATTTTTGATATCGTCTGCCGCATACAGGGCGAAAATACCACCTTCCAGCGGTTTCTTTGTATCTTTATCCTGTTTTACTACAGTGACTTCTGCTTTCTGACGCTCATTGTTGAAGGTGACATCCGCAAATACAACTTCTTTATTCTGTCCGGCATAAGTCAGCGTCACTGTCTTTTCTTCGCCGCCATTATAGAAGTTGTCCGGTGCTTTTGCTTCTTTTACCACATAAGTTCCTAGATGGAGATTCTTCAGGGTAACAGAGCCATTCTCACCTGTTGTCAGATTTTCTTTCACCAGATCACCTTTGCTGTACACTTTTGTACCATACGCAGTCACAATATCTGCTCCGGCATACACGTTGTAAACAGCATTTTTTTGTCTGCGGTTCTCATAATGGAATACGGTTCCACTCTCACTGACTTCTGCTCCGGTAAGCACCTGACCTTCTTTATAAACAGTAAGCTCTGCAAGCTGCTCCTTATTTTCCACGGTTACAGCTGAGGTCTTACTTGCTACCAGTTTTACATTTGTTGCCGTTGCATTTACTACATATCCCTGTGGTGCTGTGATTTCTTTCAGATAAACGGTATCCTGTGTCTTGATAATCGTAACAGAGGATTTTCCATTCTTATCTGTTGCAGGCATCTGAGTGATCAGCTTTGTACAAGCCTCATCGCTGTAAACGCCAAATACTGCACCTGCAAGATTGACATTCGCTGTATCGTCTTTCTTTACGATTTCGATCGTAGCCTGTTCAATCCATGACACCTTTAAGCTTACATATTTTTCATCAGCAACACCTTCTCCAAATACAAATGCCAGATCCTGAACACTTGCATTCGTAGTCAATTTATATGCTGAATAATCTTTTGTAATACTTCCCTTCATTTTTGCAGAAAAAGTATCACTTACATCTCTTGTCTGTGTCAGAGGAGCTGAGAGATAAAACGTGGTTCCTCCTCCAATTGTTACGCTTGCACCTGCCGCACTTACGGTTCCAGTAGATACATTATGGAGCTTTACTCCTTTTGGTAAGTCCATTGTGATTTTCTGCTGGGAAGATGCGTTGAACTTAATGTTCTCCGTTCTCTGAACATTTCTATCTACATAAGCTTTTACATCCGGCTTTGAAAATGACATCGCTACATCTGGTATTTCCGGCTTATTCACACAATAATTATAGAGTTCTTTTGCCAAAGCCTCTCCTGTAGCATTGGTTCCGTAAAATGCATCAC